>OGJU01000115.1_pt1 | contig 101671 bp, 94 predicted proteins | sample 1572251 | NCBI WGS metagenome assembly OGJU01 (sample SAMEA2582144, study PRJEB24529) | metagenome | biome: Human gut stool | place: China | collected 2011
TCTAGGTAAACAAGTTTTTATTATTTCACTTGTCTACCTAGAAGGGAGCATATCAGTAATTAGTGTGCAGCCTCTTTTCTATGCAAAAAATTACAGCCAGGCTTCGAAAAGTCTGGCTGTTGGTGTAAAATATAAGTATGCAAACCCCTATATTATTACACAAGAATTATACTTTGAATGAGGAAGGATATCAACTAAAACTTCCTTTAAACTTAGAAACAATTATTCCAGTAGATGATTCTGTGCGGTTGCTGAGTCAGTTTGTGGAGGCTATGGATTTAACGGACTTATATTCTACTTGTGAAAGAATAAATACAGTATCGCCAAGAACGCTCTTGAAGATTGTTTTATATTCCTATATGAATGGTGATTATTCCTCTCGCTCTATGGAATTGAACTGTAAGCGAGATATTAATTTCATGTATCTTTTAGAGGGAAAACCAGTTCCTGACCATGCCACTTTTGCCCGTTTCCGCAGTATTCATTTTGCTCCGTGTGCGAAACGAATTCTCGCTGAAATGTCTAATCTCCTTTACGAACTTGGAGAAATTTCGGGAGAAACGATTTTTATAGACGGTACAAAAATCGAAGCCTGCGCCAATAAATATACATTTGTATGGAAAAAGGCGGTAACCAAAAATCAGGCGAAGTTGCTGATTAAAATCACCAATCTTATTGCAGAATGTGAGCAGCTTTACGGTATTCGGATTGTTCACGGTGATATTGTTAAAATGAAACATGTAAAGCGGCTACGTAAAAAGCTGTACGCATTAAAACAGGAAGAAAACATTGTATTTGTACATGGTATTGGGAAACGAAAAACTCAGTTGCAAAAGAGTATCGAAACATTAGAAGACTATCTAGAGCGTTTAAAAGGATATACAAAAAAACTGCATATTTGTGGAAAAAGGAACAGTTATTCTAAAACAGATCCAGATGCAACCTTTATGCGGATGAAAGAAGATGCAATGGGAAATGGACAGTTAAAGCCAGCATTTAATTTACAGCATGGAGTTGATTCTGAATATATTGTATGGCTGACAATCGGACCTCAGCCTACAGATACTACCACCTTAATTCCCTTCTTAGAGGAAACAGAAGAATATCTGGCGTTCAAGTATCAAAAAATCATTGCAGATGCCGGATATGAAAGCGAAGAGAATTATGTGTTCTTAGATACAAATAAACAGCTAGCATTTATTAAACCATCGAATTATGAAATATCAAAAAAGAGAAAATATAAAAATGACATCGGTCGTATAGAAAATATGGATTACGATGAAGAAAATGACTCTTATATTTGTAAAAATGGGAAACAGCTGTCCTTTACACATCTCCGACGTTCTAAATCAAAAACCGGATATGTCAGTGTAAAAACCATTTATCAATGTAAGGAATGTAAAGATTGTCCTTACAAGAAAGAGTGTATCAAAGGGAACAACTGTAAAACACCAATAGAAGAACGAAACAAAGTGCTTTCTGTGGCAAAAACATTTTTGAAATATCGAGAGGAGGATTTGGAACGGATTCTCTCTGACGAAGGAATTCTTCTTAGAATAAACAGAAGCATCCAGGCAGAAGGATCTTTTGGTGAACTGAAACAGGATATGCAGTTTCGCAGATATTTGAGTCGCGGCACATCAAATGTTCTTGCTGAAAGTATTTTGCTAGCAATGGCAAAAAATGTAAATAAACTTCATAATAAAATCCAAAAAGGAAAAATGGGAAGACATTTATTTCCTTTGAAGAGTGCATAAATTTAGAAAATCCAAAAAGTTTTTCAAATCCGGTTTTGGATTGTATTAAAGTACGGCTTTTTTACGAAAAAGCTATCATTTCAATAGAAACAGAGCAATTATATAGAGAAAATCAGAAAAAAGGAAGCTGCCGCTTCACGATTTAGAAAACTTTGTCTACAGTCTGATCCAAAAACATGTTTTTGGATATTTTTATATGGAATTATAATGTTGTAGGGGAAAATGCATTGACAAACCTGAAAAAAGGACAATATAATTAAAATTACATAGTTTGAACCAACTAACCAAAACGTAATCGGAAAACGAGAAACAGAGGAAAAAGCAATGGAAACAAAGAAAGTGGCAAAAGAATACCTGCAAAAAGATATTCTGCGGACGATTTTCCAGATGCGGAAACGGCAGGAGGATGATAAGCAGATCAAAAAAATCATCGTATTAGACTATGACCTGACCGAGTATCACTGGAAAACGAACATTAAGAAACTGCAAGAGGAAGGCTTTCTGGAAACGGACAGTGATGCGAAGATTCCGGCACTGACAGAAAGCGGAACGGAGTATGCGAGACAACTGCAACGGGCAGCCGAAGGCTGGAATCAGTTCTTGCAAATGAGTGGAGTCAATGAAAAGACAGCAGACAGGGATGGCAGACTCATGGCGTGTGAGGTATCCGATCCGGACAAAATCGAAAATTTATGGAAATTTATCAATGACGGTGGAAGAAGTTCCATTCCGAAAAGTGTAGACTGCCACACGCTGTGGAAGAAGTTGAAACCGGGAAAGTATCAGATGTGGTATTCCTTTTACACCACAGAAATTGGAAAAGAGAGAAAAGCAGCTATCGAAGATATGCGGTTTGAAAGGGATGGCTGGCTGCACATAGAGCCTTGGGAGATTTGGTTGGAACTAACGGAGCATCCGGAAAATGAGGATGACAGGACAATCTGGTATCAGAACATGTATGGAATTTGGAAGAAGGCAGAAGTAAATGATCACAGCATCAAAATACCTGCCGCAGCATTTCACATAGAGTACGAACAGCAGTGGTTGGGTGAAATACATTTCACCTGTAATCTGGGGTTTGCCGCAGAGAAAAAGAAAGGCTCCAAGAAAAAAACGATATGCTTACTGGATGGAAGGCTTTTGCAGAAAATACCGGATATCGTGTAGCGGATGAATATTAAAAAAGACAGGTAGGAAAGGTAACATGGAAAGAAAGATTGAAAACAGAAATATTGATGTGACAAAAGCCAGAGGCGAACTGGAAGAAGATCTTCTGGAATATGTCTACCGGATGTGGAGGCAAGGCAGACAGATCACATCGAAAGAGTATGCCAGAGAAGTGAATATAACCGGATATGAAGCGGCAGGCCTGGTGCGGAGTCTGGTGAAAAAAGGATTTTTGTGCGAGCCGGAAAACGGACATCTGGAACTGAGCGATAAGGGAAAACTGGAAGGTATGGAGTGCCTTGCACGCCATGAGAAACTGACACAGTTCTTCCAGATGGTAAGTGGAATGGATCAGCAGAGGGCGCAGGAAGATGCCTGTAGAGTGGAACATTATATCAGTCCGGAAGGGTTAAAAGGAATTGAAAACTTTCTGCAGTACGGTGACGTATACGACAGAGTTTATGACGATATGGACTTGTATACCTTTTATGAGGATGGTGAGTTCCCGATGGCATTCGGACTGTATGAACCGGAACGACGAAATCCAAGATTCCTTGCACCAGAGTACGGGAAACTGGAACATTCTGTTATATTAAGAGTGAAAAAGTCCCAGAACTGCTTCCTGCTCAGGACAAAAAAGGACGAATCCATCGGCTATGTATGGTACAGAAGAGAGGATGAATGGATACAGGCGAAAGAAGAAAAAGGTGTTTATCAGTTACCGACAGACATCTGTACTTATACTGCCAATACAGGAATCCCGATTACAGAAGCAGTGGCAATCATTGCGATTACACGCTTTGATCAGAAGCCATTGCCAATCGATTATCGGGAATTGAATATTCATGTATGGTGACGAAGAGAGGAACAAGAAAATGGAAAAAGGTGAACATCTAAAGAGACAGAACAGACCTACAATGCTGCAACTGCAATATTTACAACGCCTGTCAAAAGTAGAAAAGAAACGTGGAGCTCAGGGAAGTATCGCAGAATATTATAGCGTGAACCGTTCAACGGTGAACCGCTATTTTAAGAGCTGCATAGAAAGAGGAATTCTGACAGAATCACTGGAATTTACTCCTGCAGGAGAAGAATGGCTGGAACGATATTCCAACCTGTATGAGAATCTTGAAAAATATCTGGAAGAAATCGGTGCAAAACCGGAAGAAATCGAGGAATCACTGGATGTTATGGTGGAGAATATCGACATCCACATGCTGGAACTGATGATCAATGCCTATGCAGAGAAAAAATCAGTATATAAGAAAAAAGAGAATGAACTGGATCAGGAGATACAGTACAATCTGCAGAAATGTAAAAGGCATCCGGTAGTGTTCCGGCTTTACCGGATGAATAAAAAGCAGGGGCAGGGAAGAGACTCTATGGCGATGAGAGGATTTGAAGAAATAGCCGAAATCGTTCAGGAGAATGGAGAAAGCTATCTGGAATTAAAGTTGAAAGAGATGGCTGCACACTCCAGAGTGAGTGGTGAAATGATGGCTGGAAAACTGAAAACATTGAAGTATGAGCATAATGAAGTTCTTGAAGAAGCAAGAATAGAGAATAATATAGTGAAAATCCCGATGGAAGCGTGCAGAATCCACCGATGGACGGGGATTGGCACGATGGGAATTGTACCAGTTACCGTTACCTGCAGTGTAGGACCAATGCACATGCCGGAAAGCACTGCACTGTTATATTTCTGGGTATAAATAAGAAGTGAGAAAAATTCTCATTTACGCATATCATGTAACAAAATAAGAAAAAATTTCAATAAAGTGCCGTTGTTGATAAAACACTATCAATAACGGCACTTTTACGTCTATTGTTGTCTGAATAGCAACAAAATCAAAGAAAATAACGGCTTATTTGTTGCAATTCAGGCAACAAACTTGTAAAAAATGGCGTTGACATTGGATGGCAAATTATGGTATCTTTCAGACAAGGAGTTAGATACGAGTAACCGGAAATATTCTCGTAGAACTCTAAACATCATAACTGAAAATTTATTAGCAAAAAGCTAATGCCAAAAAACGAAAAGGAGGATTACAGTTATGAGAAAGATCAAGAAATTAGTTGCTACACTGTTAGCAGCAACAATGGTACTGGCAATGGGAGTTACAGCATTTGCGGCTGAAAATGACTCTACAGCATTAGCGGCAGGAACATATACTGCTAATCAGAATCTTTACAAAGATGCAGAGTGCACCAATCCATCAATGGGTGATGCAGCAGTTAATGACATGTGGGCTGACATTACTATAAATGCTAATGGAAAAGCAACACTGGTTGTTCATACACATGAAATTAAATATTTAGGACTTACAGGTCATTTGGGAAAAATGGAAATCAATGGAACAGCTAAAGAGCCTGTTAAAGACAGCTCAGGTGACGTAGTAGATTATTATTTTACATTCACAGATTTAGATGCTTCAATGTTTTATGAGGGTTGCGTGATTACTGGAAAGTTCACAACATACGTAGGAATTATGCCGATGAGTGCAACTGGATATCTGAAACTTACAGGAATTGAATAATTGACATAATTATTTAGGAGAGGCTGCTGTACAATTGGTGCAGCATCCTTTTTGTGAATGGAGACAATATGAAAATAATAAAAAAATTATTAGCGTTTACTCTAAGTGCAAGTATGGTGCTCGGGGCGTCTGGACTAGATGCGTTTGCAAAAACAGAAGAAGATGTATCAAAGACAGAAACGAATACATCTGGCATAGAAGCGAATAAATCTTATCTTGTACCATTGACGTTTTATGATGTGACTGGAGAATCAATTCGAGATTATGGAGGACTCGGAGGAATTCCAGAGTTTATAGATAATGTTGCGATTGTTAGTAAAAATAGCGATGATACTTATCATGTAACGCTCCAGATAGAAAACTACAATAAAATAGATGTATTACAATTTTCAAAACCAGGGGTTATATCTGATGAAACAGAACCGAGGAATGCTCTTTTTGGAACGTATAATTTACCAGAATCGTATATTTTTGAAAAAGATACAGCAGAAGATGTCAGAACAGCTATAGACAGATACATAAGTGAAGAGTGGAATGAAAAATATATCCAGAATGTGGATGTACAGACAGCAGATACAGGAGTTTCATGGTATTCATTTGATGTTGATAGTTTGGAAAAATCAATTTATGTAAAGAGTTTTCGCAGCTATGGATATAAAAGGGTAGGAAAAAAATATACTTATGCTTCGGGAATAGACTCAGGAAAATTTACATTTGATTTAAGTCAAGCAGAAACGGTAAATGAATTGAGCGATTCTAGTTATAAAAATGCAGGTCTTGAAATTTCAAAAGTTTCAACAACAGCAGGAGAACCGGTAAATTTTTATGCGTTTCCTGTAGAAGGGAATGAAGTAAATGATTATTTCGCTGGAACGAATGACATTAGTGTCGATAATCAGAAAATGGAAGTTTCAACAGAACTTAAAAATGCGGATAACATTGCATCAGTTCAGGTACTTAATGGGATAAATGATTTAGGAGATAAATCAACTTCTACTACAGAGAATACAAACTTTTTACAGTATAAATATGCATATTCGGCTGAACAAGTAGGAGATAAAACAATTTCTGTTTATTCAGACAATATTTTAAGTGATGGAAAAATTTCTCTTACATTTTCTAACTTACAGGAGGCTGTATTCGGTAAACAAATTAAAGTTCAAACAACCGATGGAAAAACCTATTATGGAGAGGCAAGAATAAAAAGCAATGCCAAGAAAGATTTACGTTTAACCGACGGTGGTGTAACCGTAATAACAGACAGCTACAATGTAGGTAGTGATAATCCGGAATTTAAAGCAGAGTTACTGGAAGAGAATACAGATGAAGATAGTGAATATAATAAATATTTTTCACTTTTAGCAGGAAGTTCATCAAAGGCTTTGATTTATAATTTGGGAATAAATGTAAATGGAACAACTGTTAAACCGACAAGAGCGGTAGAACTTAGAGTTAAGATACCAGAGGACTGGGACACAAGTAAAATTGAAGTTCAATGGTATGGTGCTCCGGTATTCCAGATATTTAATCCGATTGAAAACTTTGGAAATTCTTCTTATAAAAATGAAGATGGTAGTATCCGGATGGATGGTGATGAGTTAGTTATAACAGGAACTACTTGCGTATATAATACATTGGCAATTTCAGAAAAATCAGATAAGACAGACATTTCTGAAATAAAAGACGGAGTTTATAATGTTAATGTTACTATGTGGCAACAGGCTCAGCCGGATAGATTATCTATGAGTAATTCGGCGGTTGTTAATGATTCTGCACGCTTAGTAGTTGAAAATGGAAAGAAACATATCTATTTTGATACGCAGGGAATTACAATCGCTGGTCGTTATGGATATAGCAATGGAATATTCTGGGCAAATAATGAACAGACAGAAGAAAATGGACTTCCAGTATTAAGTGAATATACACCACTTGATTATTACAGTTATTATCTGAATGATTCGGGTAGCACAGATATGGATTCTTATGCAGAACAGTATGATCTGTATTATCCAAAGACAGTTGGATTTGAGTTCCCGGAATCAGCGGACAGAGATGATGGGGTATATCTGAACTTCTTTGTCCCTATCATGGATGAACTTCAGAATAAAGTTCCTGGATCTGGTGAAGGATGCAGAACGGCATTTATGACTTTATCTGGTTTAACACCTGTAGCGGAAATTAACGAGCCAACCCACGATAAATCTGTTTTAGTTGTAGCAGTTGATAAAGCATCTAAATATACAGCCGACAATTATACAGAGGAATCTTACAAAGTATTATCTGACGCAGTAGCAAAAGCTCAGAAGGTAATCGACGGAACAACTTCTGCAAACGATTCGGAAATCGTAGCATTAGATAAAGAAATTTCTGATGCAATCAGCGGATTAAAAGAGGCAACTGGACTTGACAAATACAATAAAGTTCTGAAAAATGCCAAGGCATTAAATGAAGCAGAATATACAGCAGAAAGCTGGGCAGACCTTCAGGCAGTGATCGCTGCTCAGGAAGGAAAGGTAACAGAAGCAAATGCAGATCAGGCATTCGCAGACCTTCAGTCAGCAGTAGATGCACTTGTACCGATGTCAACAGCCGTTTCCATGGAAAAAGGCGTTTACGAAGTACAGGCAACACTTACCAATCAGGATGGAACAGCAAGTGATTTGAATGCAGGATTAAAATCTGCTCGTTTATATACAGATAAAGATGGCAATGTAACTGCTTATCTGTACGTGGACGGAATTACCGGTATGCAGTATCGCAAGGGTGCCGGATATGCGAATGCAGATACAGACGCAGGCAGACTTGTAGTTGCGCTTCCTGCAAATGTAGAAAACCACAAAGTAAAAGTAACAACAGAAAGCGGAGAAACAGAACTCCTGTTAAATCTTGATTTAAAATCTGCAGTAAAACAGGAAATTAAAAAATCTGATCTGGAATCAAAACTGAATGATGCAAAAGCATTAGAAGAGAAAAATTACACAAGCGATTCTTTTGCAGCATTAACAGATGCGATTGCTACAGCAGAAAGCGTTCAGGCAGATAAGGTGGCATTCCAGTCAGAAATCACAGCAGCAGAGACAGCTCTGGATACAGCAACAGCAGGTCTTGTAATGAAAGAAGAAGTAAAAGCAAGAGCAGAACTGGATCAGGCAGTTTCCGATGCGAAAAATAATTATGCAGAAGCAAATTATACAAAAGACAGCTATGAGAATCTGAAGTCTGCAATCAAGGAAGCTGAAGAAGTATTAGCAAAATCTGATGCGACAGCAGATGAAATGAAAGAACAGGCTGAAAAACTGGATAAAGCAGTGAAAGCACTTGTTCGTCTGGATGATGTAGTAGATAAGTCAGAATTAAATGGCTATATCGAAGATGCACTGACCAAGACAAATGACGGCACTTATACAGACAACAGTTGGAACAGTTTCCAGGCAGCAATCAAATCTGCTCAGAAAGTATCCGCTGATGTCAATGCAACAAAAGCAGAAGTAGAAAAGCAGACAAAACTGCTGACCTCTTCTTATGAAGCACTTGTTGTTAAGAACAAGCAGAGTAATCTTTTTGAAAAATATCCGCAGATTTTTGAAGGTACATATTCCGTACCGATCAAACTGCTCAACGCAACATCCGATGAAAATTCTATGGGAAATGCTTCCATGGTTCAGACCGGAATTGTAAGAGTTACGGGTAAAGGTGAAGTAACACTGGAGATGAACTTCCAGTCTATGCAGTTTGCCGGAGAGACAGGCTATCTGTACAAACTGAAAAAAGTCGATATGGATACGGTTGAATACAACAAATATAATTATCCGGTAAAATATGAGGCTTCTGATGCGACAACTCTGGAAGAGTACACGGACGTTTATGATTTATTTAATGATAAGAACTCTAAATATTATGACAAGAATACCGAAGGAAACTGGTATCCGAAGAAATTATCAATCCCGATTGAACTGAACGACAACCTGTTCTATGTAGAGGTTTATGTTCCGGTTATGGAAAGCATTGCTGAAGGTCAGGGTACAAAAGTTGCCAGAGTTTCTATCGACTGGGCAAATATCAAACAGGAGACAGGCGTTGAGAGAGATAACAGTGTGATCAAAGCACTTCTGGATCAGGTGAAGGATATGTCTAAGGGCAATGTTGCTGATGAATACTGGAATGCTTTAAATGCAGCTTATATGACAGCACAGGATGTGTATAACGACATGAATTCTACTCAGAAAGAAATTGATTTTCAGGTGAAAGCTTTACAGGCAGCCGTAGACGCAGTAGAAACTCAGGTTGTAGACAAGACAGAACTGAATGCATTGATTGAAAAAGCAACAGCAGAAGCAAACCGTACAGATGTTGTTTATACTTCTGCAACACTTGAAGCATTAAAAACAGCGATCACAAATGCACAGGCAGTGGCAGCAAAAGAAGATGCTACCAAGGCAGAAGTTCAGGCACAGGTAACAGCACTCCAGACAGCACTGGATGGTTTGAGAGCTGTAGATAAGACGAATCTGAATGACTTGATTGCAAAAGCAAAAGCGGAAGCAGCAAAAACAGATGTTTACGAAAGCAACAGTCTGATAGTCCTGAATACAGCAATTACACTGGCTGAGAATGTTGTAGCAAATCCAAAAGCAACAGAGTCAGAAGTTGCAGCAGCAGAGAAATCCCTGACAACTGCTTTAAATGGACTGGTAGAAAAAGAAGTTGTAGATAAGAGCAAACTGGAAAGTAAGATTGCAGAAGCAAAAACATTTGTAAGTCAGACAGACGTTTACACAGAAAGCTCTCTTGCAACATTGCAGAGTGCAATTAATCGTGCACAGAATGTCATGGATAATGATTCAGCATCACAGAAACTTGTAGATGAACAGGTGACGAAACTGACAGAAGCAATCCAGCAGTTAGCAAAGAAAAATGATGGAAAACTTGATATCAAGAATCTTACAGATGGTGTTTACTCCGTTTACGGTACAATGGTCAAAGTAGACAAGAATACATATTCTATGTCAAATGAGGCGATTAACCATACCATCAAACTGACAGTGAAGAATGGCAAATATTATATCACCCTGAACTTCAATGGTCTGACCGTAGGACAGAAACTTGGATATTTAAGCCAGCTGAAATACTTCACAACAGGTTATACTGTTGACAAGTACGGTAATCCGCAGGGAACACTGGCAGATGTGACAATCGAATCTTGTCAGAAGAATGCAGATGGAACGTTAGTATCTGATTCTTATGGAACAAACTATCCAGATGTCGTTACATTCGAATTGATTCCGGAAGCTCTGAATGATGGATATGTGCCATTACAGGTATTCGTTCCAATCATGGATGCAATCAGTTCCGGTACAGGAACTCAGCCAGTATTCCTGAAACTGGATTTGAACTCACTGAAAGCGACCACATCCGACAATCCGGACTTTAATAAGAACGACAACAACAATAACAACAACAATAACAACAACAATAATTCCAACGGAAATAACAATAATGGCTCTTCGATTGGAAATGGTTCACTTGGAAATAATACCCTCGGAAACAATTCTCTTGGAAGCAGCAAACTTGGTTCTTCCTCACTTGGAAGTGGTTCTTCAAGTCTGAAGAGTGGAACATCCAGCCTTGGAAATGGTACAGGTTCCAGCCTCAAGGGTGCATCCAGTGTTAAGACAGATGATGTCGTAGCAAACAATACACTTTGGGCAGCACTCCTTCTGCTCGGTGGAGTAGCACTTCTTGCCGGACTGATGGAGTACAAGAGAAGAAAAGTTACAAAGTAAACGTTATAAAGAAAAAGCTTAAGAATGGCTTCCTGATCTGACAGGCAGTTCGTAAGCAGACAGGTAACTGTTCAGAGCCGGGCAGACGGAATCTTAACAGTTACGCAGAAAGAAAATGGAAGTCTCTGCTACATAAGTGGCAGGGACTTCTCTAGTATAACAGGAGAAAATAAGATGAAATTAGCAAAGATAAAGAACAGAATCAAGTCTGTGGTGATGGCTTCGGCACTTAGCCTTGCCCTGCTGGCTGGTTTTCCGCCAGTGGAGGCGCAGGCGGCTACAGGAAGTGTCTATACCTGTACCATCAACCGGTGCTATGCACATCCGGTAACTGGAGTAGTGGAAGATTCCGGCGGGGCAGGCTCTTACGCCACAGGACAGGGAATGGTAGAAGGATGCGTGTATCCGACTGGTATTTTAGAGGTGGCAGATGATGGAAATTATTATCTGACGATCCGTCTGAGTCTGATGGATTATACCAGTGGACATGATTTTCAGGTACAGAGTGTCGGTGACTCCGGCTGGTCAAGTACTGGGTATGCACAGACAGGTACAGGTTCTGACAGTAACGGAACGACAGCCGATGTCGTAATTCAGGTGCCAAGTGAAAATTGTATCGTGCGTGGAACGATGTATGTAGAACCAATGGGAAGAAATGTTGTATTCTATCTCTACCCAAGTGATTACAAGGAAGGTAATAACACTGATATGAATGCAACGATGGTAACTGGAAGTGCAGCAAGTAACGGAACAGCAGCAGAGAGTTCTTCCAATGGAGGGTCGGCAGTATCTGGTTCTTCAGGCAGCATAAGCTCTGGAAATTCTTCTCTCCAGAGTTCAGGAAGTACTTCATCCGACAGTTCCACAGGCAGTGCGTCATCCGGTAAGAAATTACAGAGCAGTATATCAGAAGCAGCAAAGCCAAGCAGTGAATCGGAAACTCCGAGTACGGACAGCAGTACACTGGACAGTGCAGAAGGATTAAGTCTTTCTACCGCAAAGGATGCAGATGCAGCAGACAGTGACAGTACTTCCACATCGACTTCAGGAAACAAGGTATTTCAGATCGCAATTGCGGTTCTGGTGGTCGGTCTGATCCTGATCGGTGTTGTGGCTGCTGTGGTATTCTATTTCCGTAAGAATTGGAGACGCTGGGGAGGTGGACAGGACGATGATGAATAGAAGATTAAAGAAAGCATCCGCAGTCCTGCTTGCGATGACCATGCTCTTTTCCCTTGCCGGATGTGTCGATCAGAGTCAGGGAAAGAAAAGCAGTGACTCCGGGACAAAGACCGAGAGCAGTGCGGATACTTCTTCGGAATCCGCAGAGTCGTTATTGAAGATCACCGATCCGAAGGAAAAGGCTGCGGTGGAAGCAGCGAAGAAGAAAGTGAAGGAGCTGGATGGAGAGCCGAGGATCATTGCGACCTCTCCGGCAACCGCAGATATCTGTGACAAGCTGGAACTGGATCTGGTGGGTGTATGCAGCAGTACCGTATCCACCATCCCGGACAGATACAAGGATGTAGAGACGGTCGGAACAGCCATGAGTCCGGATACCGAGATTCTTTCATCCTTAAAACCGGACTGGATCTTAAGCCCGGTATCCTTACAGAGTGACCTGCAGCCGAAGTATGAAGCCATCGGTTCTGACTGGGCATTCTTAAACCTCAGAAGTGTACCGGGTATGTACCGCTCCATTCAGGAGCTGGGCGAGATCTTCGACCGGCAGGATCAGGCAGATAAGCTGGTGAAAGAATTTACCGAGTTTTATGATGATTATAAGAAGAAAAACGAAGGCAAGGACCATCCGAAGGTGATGATCCTGATGGGACTTCCGGGAAGTTATATCATTGCCACACCGAACTCCTATGTGGGAAGTCTAGTGGAACTGGCAGGCGGTGAGAATGTGTATTCTGACACCGATCAGGAATTTCTGACCGTCAACACAGAAGATATGAAGACCAAAGAGCCGGATATCATCCTGCGTGCAGCCCATGCACTGCCGGATCAGGTCGTGGAGATGTTCAATAAGGACTTTGTCGAGAATGACATCTGGCAGCATTTTGATGCAGTGAAGAATGGCAGAGTTTATGACTTGACGTATGAATACTTTGGCATGAGTGCAACGTTTAAATATCCACAGGCACTGGAAGAGTTACAGCCGATCCTGTACCCGGAGAGTGATGAAGATACACAGAAAGCAAAAGAAGCCAGTGATAATGCACAGAAGAAAGCCAAGGATTCTGACGCAACTGAGAAATACAACGAACAGCAGAGCAATTAGAAAGGAGAGGACAGATGAAAGAGACAGAATTACAGAATACTTCTGAGACTTCTAAAGCCGAAGTCCAGAACCTCTCCGCACAGGATAAAGCAAGGAAACATCGAAAAACAGCAAAAGCAGCCATTTCTTTTATCGTGATGATCTTGCTGCTTGTGGCATTATTCTTTGCCGCAGTGAACATCGGAAGCCTGAAGGTCAGCTTCCCGGAACTGCTGAAAGGATTGTTTGTAGAATACAATGAAGATGTGGCAACGATCTATGACCTGCGGTTCCCACGAATCGTTATCTCTATGTTAGCAGGAGCAGCGATAGCGGTATCGGGTGTGTTATTTCAGGCGGTACTTAAGAACCCTCTTGCTGATCCGGGAATCATTGGTATTTCCAGTGGAGCAAGTTTTGCGGCAGTATTGATTACCGCATTTGCACCGACTTTATTTTTCTTCACTCCATTATTTGCATTTCTTGGCGGTGTGATTGCATTTGTCTTAGTTTACAGCCTGTCATGGAAAGGGGGATTAAGTCCTCTGAGAATCATCCTTGTCGGTGTGGCGGTGGATGCGATGTTTACAGGACTTTCCAGTGCATTAAACTCCATGAACGGTGGGAATATGTCCGGTGTGGCAGCCATCGTCAATGGAAATATCACCATGAAGACATGGGATGACGTGAAGACCTTAGTACCATATGTTGTGATCGGACTGGTGCTGGCACTGGTCATGACAAAGATGTGTAATCTGCTGGCGCTGGAAGATAAGACAGCCAGGAGCCTTGGAATCAATGTCAATGCCATGCGTATTGTGATTTCCCTGATCGCTGTACTGCTTGCAAGTATTTCCACAGCAGTGGCCGGAGTAATCAGTTTCTTAGGACTGATCGTACCGCATATCGGAAGAATCCTGGTAGGAAGTGACCATAAGGCATTAGTACCATTTAGTGCTTTGTTCGGAGCGTTTACATTCCTACTGGCAGATACCATCGGAAGAACCATTGCTGCTCCGTATGAAGTATCTGCATCCATCATTATGAGTGTGGTCGGAGGACCATTCTTCATCATTCTGTTAAGGAGGTCTAAGAAGTATGCAAAGTAAAGAAAAGAATATGGATTTGACTTCTACAGAGAATGAAGCAGCAAAGAAAGCGAAAAAAGCGGATAAGTGGGCAGACAAGCCTGCGATGGAAGTCAGAGACCTGCACTTTGCCTATGGCAAAAATAAAGTGTTAAAAGGTGTATCCTTAAAGATCGAGGAAGGCAAGATCACAACCATCATGGGAGCGAACGGATGTGGAAAATCCACCCTGTTCTCCCTGATGACGAAGAACTTATATCCGGGGAAAGGAAATATCTTCCTCAAGGGAAAGAATATCCAGAACCTGAACTTAAAAGAATTTGCCCGAAAGGTAGCCATCGTCCAGCAGTATAACAGTGCATCGGACGATATCACTGTTGAGAATCTGGTGGCATTCGGAAGAACCCCTCATAAAAAGATGATGCAGGGGGATAGTGCTGAGGATGAGCGCATGATCGAGTGGGCACTGGAAGTCACGAACCTGACAGAATACCGGGACAGAGAAGTATCAAGACTTTCCGGAGGACAGCGCCAGAGGGTATGGATCGCAATGGCACTTTGTCAGGGAACGAAGACGCTGTTCCTTGATGAGCCGACCATCTATCTGGATATCCGGTATCAGATCGAGATTCTGCAGCTTGTAAAAAAACTCAATCAGGAATTTGGCATTACCATTATTATGGTACTGCATGACATCAATCAGGCAATCACTTATTCAGACAACATAATCGGAATGAAAGACGGAGTGGTACTGGTGGAAGGTGATCCGGAGGAAGTAATCACCGAAGAAAGCATCCGGGAGCTGTATGGTATCGAGCTTGGTGTGACGAGAGTAGACGGACGGAAGTTTGTGCTGGCGGTGTGATTTTAGTTACTGTTCACTCCCGTGTCAATCACTCCGCTGATTGACACGGAGGATGCGTGTTTTGACTTGAATGCATATCGCCCCATTGCCAAAGGCGATTAAAAATGGCGAGATGCGTTGCTGGTCGCACATCGTGTGAACAGTAACTGATTTTAGTATAAGATGTTTGATAATTGAATAGATGTTTGACATAGAATGAAAGCGGTGTTAATATGATATTAGAAAAGGTGCTACCGATGACGGTTCGCCTGATGAAAAAAAGATGGTAAAAATAACCGCTCTCAGTTTCCTAGGCTAAGGGGCGGTTATTTTTGTGCCTTGGAATCACGCTTCCCATGAGCGTAACCCAGACTGTAAAAAGTCGCACACAGTGAAATCACTGCGATTAAGTCACTGATGGTCAGCATAAGCACATACCTCCTTTCGTAAGAATTCCCTCAAAAAGAGAGATAGATCTATGTAATCGGAGCTATATACTCTCCGCACAAAGCGAACCGCCATTTCACGTCAAGTGAAGTAGCACCTTAGGCTGTAAAGCCTGTGTCTATTCTATCAAATCCCTAACGATTACACAATGTGTAAAATAATAAAATTAACGCAAATGAATTAATGAAAGGAAAGAAGATGAAAAATCCATTAAAAATAGTCTGGATCGTGCTTGGATTTCTTTGTCTGGGACTTGGTACGATAGGAATTGTACTTCCTATCCTGCCAACTGTTCCGTTTTACATGGCAACGCTGTTCTGCTTTGCCAAGAGTTCAAAGAAACTGCATGATTGGTTCATAGGAACGAATTTATATAAGAAACATCTGGACAGCTTCGTCCAGAAAAGAGCTATGACGATGGGAACAAAGTGCAAGATCGTAGGAACTGTGACCGTAGTTATGGCGATCGGATTTATCTGCATGAAGGATGTGCCGGTTGGAAGAATCTGTCTGGCGGTGGTGTGGGTGTGTCACATTATGTATTTCTTCTTAAGGGTAAAGACAGTAAAAACGGGAGAAATGGAAGTGGAATAAAAGATTTTTGACAGACAATAGAATAAGATGTTTGACATAGAAAAGAAGCGGTGTTAATATAATAGTAGAAAAGGTGCTACCGATGACGGTTCGCCTGATATATTATTTGGTATAAAAATAACCGCTTAACTTACCAGGTTGGGGCGGTTATTTTTGTGCCTTGGAATCACGCTTACCATGAGCGTAACCCAGACTGTAAAAAGTCGCACACAGTGAGATCACTGCAATTAAGTCACCAATGGTCAGCATAAGCACATACCTCCTTTCATAAGATTTCTCTCAAAAAAGAGAGATGGATCTATGTAATCGGAGCTATGTTATACTCTCCGCACAAAGCGAACCGCCATTTCACGTCAAGTGAAGTAGCACCTTAGGCTGTAAAGCCTGCAATCATTCTATCAAACATTTGTTCTAAACACAAGGTGTGTTATCTAAAATTGTAAAATTCCACTAATAAAGAAATGAATAAAAAGAATAAAGTAGAAAAAAAGCGGCAGAAAGAACAGTATGTCGTGGAAGAGATGATCCGGCTGTACTGCCGGAAGAATCATAAGGAATATGACAAAACGACAGGAAAGATGTGTCCTTCCTGTCAGGAACTTTCAGATTATGCCAGACTCAGAAGCCAGAAATGTCCCTTTATGGAAGAAAAAACATTCTGTGCAAACTGTAAAGTGCATTGCTACAAGCCGGAGATGAGGGAGAAGATTCGAGTGGTCATGCGGTTTTCCGGACCGAGGATGCTTCTGTATCATCCGGTGCTGGCGGTATGGCATCTGATATGCAGTAAAAAAGAATCGAAGAAATAAACAAAAGGATAAGATTTTTATGATTAAAACAAGACTGGTGGGACTTTTATCCCACGCAAAAAAGTACATTGTCTACACCATCCTGTGGCAGTGGGCGGCATTGCTCTCGCAGGTACTGGCAGTATTTACGATTGCTGACCTGTTGGAGCGCGTGGTCTATCGTGCGGTGACAGTACCGGTGATTGAGAGGACAATCCTGATCCTCGTTCTGGTGGTGATCATACGATTTGTATGCGAACGGATGGGGGCAAGGTCTTCGTATCTTGCATGTGTAGATGTAAAGAGAATTTTAAGAGAAAAGATTTATGACAAGATGTTGAAACTGGGAGCTTCCTACAGTGAGCAGGTGTCTTCTTCTGAGGTGGTACAGGTTTCGACAGAGGGTGTTGAGCAGTTGGAAACGTATTTTGGAAAATACCTTCCGCAGTTGTTCTACAGCCTGATCGCACCACTGACCTTATTTCTCATTCTTTGCAGAGTGAGTGTAAAGGCAAGTGTGATCCTGTTGATCTGTGTGCCACTGATTCCAATCTCGATCGTTGTGGTACAGAAGATCGCAAAGAAACTTTTGAACAAATATTGGAGTATCTATACCGGGCTGGGTGATTCGTTCCTTGAGAATCTGCAGGGACTGACGACGCTGAAGATCTATCAGGCAGATCAGCAGAAAGCGGACGAGATGGATGGGGAATCCCAGAACTTCCGCAGGATCACCATGAAGGTACTGACCATGCAGCTCAATTCCACAAGTGTGATGGACATTGTGGCGTATGGTGGTGCAGCGATTGGTATGGCAGTTGCGGTGTCCGAATTCTTAAAAGGAAATATCAGTGTGGCAGGAACGTTATGTATCGTCCTGCTTGCCAGCGAGTTTTTCCTGCCGCTTCGTCTGCTCGGTTCCTTTTTCCATATCGCAATGAATGGAATGGCAGCAAGTGATAAGGTTTTCAAGATTTTAGATTTACCAGAACCACAGGCCGGAGAAAAAACACTGCCGGACGGAGCATTGGATGTTACATTAAAAGATGTGCATTTTTCGTATGAAGAGGATAGAGAGATTTTAAAAGGCATCAACTTAAATCTTCCGGCAGGAAGTTTTGTATCATTGGTTGGTGAATCCGGATGTGGTAAGAGTACGATTGCAGGAATCCTTGCAGCAAAGAACCGGGGATACAGCGGAGAGATCACCATCGGTGGTGTACCGCTGAATGAAGTGAATGAAACAAATCTGATGCAGAGGGTTGTTCTGGTCCGCCATAACAGTTATCTGTTCAAAGGCACAGTAGAAGAAAACCTGAAGATGGCAAAACCGGATGCGACGAAAGAAGAGATGGAAGCAGTTCTTCAGAAAGTCAATCTCTTAGGCTTCTTACAGACGCAGGATGGATTGCAGACACAGTTGCTGGAAAAAGCAAGCAACTTGTCCGGTGGCCAGTGCCAGAGACTGGTGATTGCTAGAGCATTGCTTCGGACAGACAGTGCAGTTTATATTTTCGATGAAGCGGCATCTAATATTGATGTGGAAAGTGAAGAACTGATCATGAATGTGATTCACGAACTGGCAAAGACAAAGACGGTGCTTCTGATTTCCCACAGACTGGCAAATGTCGTGAAGTCCGACAAGATTTATTTCTTAAAAGACGGGGAAATCAAGGAAAGTGGAAAACATGACGAACTGATGAGCCAGAATGGTGCATACAGACATCTGTATGAAAGCCAGATGGCTCTGGAAAATTATGGAAAAGGGAGAGTGGCATAATGAGTGAACATACAAATACAACAAAACGCAGAAGTGCCATTCAGATCATGGGAAGCCTGATCGGGTTAGTAAAACCCCTGCTTCATATCATGTTGGCAGCAATTATCCTTGGAACATTGGGTTACTTGTGTGCGATCTTCCTGACAATACTGGCAGGACAGGTCATCGTGCATGGACTTCTGACCGGGGTAGCCGGAATGACCGTTCCGGTAGAGAAGATGTGGTTAGTATTTACCCCGGTAAAGACGATTATCACAGTCATGATCGTGATCGCAGTGCTCCGGGGAATCCTGCATTATGTGGAACAGTATTGTAACCATTTTATTGCGTTTAAACTGTTGGCGATCATTCGTCATAAAGTGTTTGCTTCCTTAAGAAAGCTCTGCCCGGCGAAACTGGAAGGCAGAGACAAGGGAAATCTGATCTCTATTATTACAACAGATATTGAATTACTGGAAGTGTTCTATGCACATACCATTTCCCCGATTGCGATCGCAACACTGACCTCGATTATCATGGTAATCTTTATCGGAAGATATCACTGGTTAGCAGGACTGCTTGCACTGACAGCTTATCTGATTGTCGGTGTAGCCATCCCAATGTGGAATGGAAAACGTGGCAGCCAGAAGGGAATGGAGTTTAGAACAAGCTTCGGAGAACTGAACAGTTTTGTTCTAGATTCCTTACGTGGATTAGATGAAACCATCCAGTACGGACAGGGTGAAAAGAGAAAAAAGCAGATGACAGGGCAATCCAAGAACCTTGTCGAAATGCAGGAATCATTAAGCAAAATGGAAGGCTCACAGCGTTCATTTACGAACATGGTTATCCTGCTTGCATCCTTTGGAATGCTGGCACTGACGATCTGGCTCTATGCGAAGGGCGAGATGGGATTTGAAGGAATCTTAACCTGTACGATCGCAATGATGGGTTCTTTCGGCCCGGTAGTAGCATTGTCAAGCCTTTCCAACAACCTGAACCAGACACTGGCAAGCGGTGAGCGTGTTCTTTCTTTATTAGAAGAGACACCACTTGTGGAAGAAATACCGGGGGATGTGGATACAGAAGAAAGTACAGATCATACCTTTACAGGGGCAAAAGCAGAGAATGTAACTTTTGCCTATAAGGTGAGTGAAACAGAGACAGATACGATTCTGGATCATTATTCCCTTACCTTACAGCCGGGACAGATCACCGGCATTCATGGGGCAAGTGGTTCCGGTAAGTCCACACTTCTGAAACTGCTGATGCGTTTCTGGGATGTGCAGGAAGGAAGTGTGTCGGTAGATGGTGCGGATGTCCGAAAGATTCCGACAAAGCATCTAAGAGATATGGAGTCTTACGTAACGCAGGAAACACACCTGTTCCATGACAGTATCGCCAATAATATCGCCATTGCCAAACCGGGAGCAACGAGGGAAGAGATTATGGAAGCGGCAAAGAAAGCTTCTATTCATGACTTTATCATGACACTTCCGAAAGGCTATGATACAGAAGTTGGAGAACTGGGAGATACGTTATCTGGCGGTGAGAAACAGAGAATCGGAATTGCAAGAGCATTTTTGCATGATGCAGAGATGATCCTGCTGGATGAACCAACTTCGAATCTGGATTCGTTGAACGAGGGTATTATCTTAAAATCATTGAAAGAATCAGCTGAGAAAAAAACGGTTGTCCTGGTATCCCACAGAGTGTCCACAATGAACGTGGCAGATGTGGTCTACGAAATGGAGAATGGAAGAATTTCATAGCTAAAACATTTGAAATAGCATCACTAAAAGCGGCATGGTAACAATAGAAAACAGTGTTGTAACAACATTGATCGCACTGGCATATTGAGAATCATTTCCGTATACTTGACACATCTGGGTTACAGTTGAGGCAGATGGAGTAATGATTGCAAGAAATACAATGAGCATGATTTTATCTCCATCTGCTGAAAAAGCGGCGAGATGGCTTAATTTTATCAAAATCAGTGCAAATATAGGTAATACGATTAACCGAAGAACAGAGATAAAATAAACTTTTTTATTTGTAAAAATCTGCTTCAGATCCATACCGGCAAAAAGCATACCTGTAACGATCATGCTTGCTGGTCCAATCATATTACCGACAGAACTTATCGAATCATTTATGATTTCCGGTAAATGGATTTTTGTAAAGAATAGCAGGATTCCAATAAAAATAGAAATCATATTTATATTGAGGACAATCTTTTTCCAGTCATAAGAAGCCTCTTGGCTGATAATTTTCTTACAGTGAGTCCATATAAAAATGAGTTGCACGCTCATGAATACACATCCATATAATACCCACTCTTTTCCCAAGATAAAAGTTACAATTGGTACGATCAGATTACCAGAATTTGAGTAATAGATAGAGGCAATTTCTACTTCATTCAAGTGAAAAAGTTTTCCTAAAGCAGAAATAACAATAAGAAGAATGATCTGAGTGATTACAGATGCTATAAAAGCTAACAATAATCCTTTCACAGTGTCAGAGGTATAATCAACTTGGAAAGCGTTTATAATCACACATGGAATAACCAAATAGAGGATAATCTTGGATAATACTTTACTGTCCGTATCCTCAACAAGACCTGTTTTTACGATTAAGTATCCCATAAAGATCATAAGAAAAAGCTGTGCAATTTGTTTCATGAGAAGTATACTGATGGTCATAAAATTATCTCCGTATTCTTGTAAAGTCTTTCATAATAGAACTGATTTAAACCATAAATAAGTATAGTACTTTTTTAAGAAAAGTAAAGTATGTAAGTAAAATCCGTACCGCATACGAAAATGCAGCAAATTATCAACCGGGTTTGGAACCGACCTTCCAATCCAATCGAGAAGCACTGTTCAGAGAATGATTAAAGATATGCCATACAATAGCTGCTCATCTTAGAGAAGCAGGAATTTATCCGGCGCGGTGGAGTAAGGACGGTGTTCATGGCTTTCGGGCCGCCGTCACGGGCCTGTGATTGCCTTGCGGTAAATGACAAGGGAAATGATCGCAGTAATCGCTTCCGTGATCCAAAACGCATTCCAGACGCCAACCGCTCCGAAAAACCTGCTGAGTAAAAACGCAGCCGGGATGATGACCACTACATACCGGCAAAGGGAAATCAGTAAGGAGGGAGTTCCTTTCCCAAGTCCCTCCAATGCGCCGGAAGATGTAACAGAAACCGCCGAGACGATAAACCCGGACCCGATGATGCGTAAGGCGGTTTCCCCGGCCTGAATCGTCGCTTCTGTGTGGGTAAACAGCCCCATCAACTGTCCGGGGATCAGCAGACATATTACTGTCCCAAACACCATAATGATACCACTCATGCACAAAACGATCTTAAAGATCTGGCTGACCCGTTGGTGTTCCCCCGCGCCGTAGTTATAGCCGATCAGGGGGCGCATCCCCTGCACAATGCCATTCGCTGGAAGATAGACAAATGTCTGCAATTTGTAATAGATTCCCAAAACCAGAATATACACTTCGGAATATGCCGCCAAAATCGCATTGAGCGCCGAAATCAAAAGAGACGGAAGCGCGAGATTCAGGGTTGCGGGAATGCCAATGGAGTACAGCTTTATTACCATCTTTTTGCTGGGGAGAATGTACTGCCTGCGGATATGCACGCGAATTGGCCGCGCAAGATAGACTACAAGGTAAATCGTCAGCGTCAGAGCCTGTCCGATGCCGGTCGCCAGCGCAGCGCCTTCGATTCCCATTTCCGGGAATGGGCCATAGCCAAAAATCAGAACGGGATCTAAGACAATGTTTGTGATGCATCCGCACATCAGGCTTATCATGGTCGTTTTCATGTTTCCTACTGCCTGGAACAATTTCTCAAACGTCATGCTGACGGTAACAATGAGTGTAAAGGCGAACGCAACGACAGAATAGCGGACGCCAAGTTCAATGACCGCTTCGGATGCAGTGAACATCCGCAGAAAAACCGGCATAATTGCGATACAGCAGACTGTCATAACAACGCCATGAATCACGGCAAGCACAAGTCCCTGCGTGGCTGCCTGATCCGCTTTTCTGTGATCCCCCGCGCCCAGATAGAGGGCGATCACTGCATTGATCCCAACGCCAAATCCAATTCCGGCAGCATTGATAAAATTTTGAACCGGGTAAACCAACGATAATGCCGTCATAGCCTCTTCGCTGATCTGCGCGACGAAAAAACTGTCCACAATGTTATAGAGAGAATTAACTAGCATGGATAACACCATAGGCAATGACATGGATAAAATCAGCGGTAATACCGGTTTCTCTTTCATGAAAGTGTCGTTCATCATTTTTCCTCCTTGGAACACGTTATGAGATATTTTTGCGGCGATGCCATGCCATCATCACAAGAGCAACGAGCAAAGTGGCAGTTTCGGCAACCGGAAATGCAAGCCAGATTCCGTTCAGATGGAACAATTTGTCCAGACACCATACGGCGGGAACAAGGAAAAGCATCTGCCTGCATAATTGGATTGCCATGCTGGAACCTACTTTTTCCGTAGCCTGAAAATAGGTGGAAATCATAGTAGAGAGACCGCAAAACAGATAGCTTGCCGCCATAATCCGCATAGCGGATATCCCAAAGGAGCGCATGGTTTCCGACGCCGTAAACAATTCCAAAATCTGTGCTGGAAAAAGGATGACGGCCAATGTCCCCAGTATCATCATACCAGTGACCAAAGCGGTTCCGTATCGGAAAGCGGAATGCAGCCTTTCGCTGTTGCCTGCGCCGTAGTTAAACCGCATGACAGGCAAACAGCCCTGAATCAAGCCGTTTACCGTCATAACGATCAACTGCTGCACCTTAAAGTATGCGCCGAAGAAAGCAATCGCCGTATCGGAATACGCCACCAGGAACAGATTGACGAACGTCACCATAAACGAACTGAGGGCGTTCATAATAAAAGATGGCAGGCCAAAGGCAAAAATACGGCGAATCATCTGCTTTTGCAAATGAAAGCCCTTGATTTTTACCTGCACTTTCTGCTTTTTGCCCAGCAGCAAAGCAAATGCCAAAATCATGGATAATGAATAGCCCGCAACCGTAGCCACTGCAGCGCCGCGGATGCCCATATCCGGAAAAACACCAATACCAAAAATCAAGATGGGATCGAATACAAAATTAACAATCACTCCCGCAATCTGAAAACACATGGGAGCAACCATATTCCCGGTGGCCTGTATCATCTTCTGGATGGCGATATGCACCATATTGGGAATTTGCATGAACGAACACACGCTCAAATAGGCAATGCTCAACTGATAGATTTCTTCATTACTGGTAAACGCCCGAAAATAGGGTTTCATAATCAGTAATGCCAGAAGATTGAGCAAAGCACCAATTCCAAAGGCCAGTAACAATCCATGTGTGACGGTTGTATTTGCATCATCCTGCTTTTTCTGTCCAAGATACCCTGCAATCAGTACATTCACACCGACGCCGATCCAGATAGACGCCGCATTCATAAGTGTTGTAATGGGAAACGACAGAGAAACAGCCGTTAGTGCATTCTCACTCAACTGCGCCACAAACGCACTGTCTATCAAATTATAGGAATATTGCAGGAACATGGAGATCAGCGGCGGTATCGACATTTGCCAGATGAGCTTTCCAATAGGAGCAACCGCCATTTTATTGTTGGTCTGCATACTTTCCCTCCTCTCTACAAAGTATCCGGCACAAAAAAATTGCGCCGGACAGCAGGACATTAAATCCGAACAATATAGTTTTGTTTGCGTGCTGCGGGTTGACCGGCTTCCTGGGCTGGATAACCCAATGCAATCGCCCCGACGCCGCGCAAGGTTTCCGGCAGCTTCCGTCCTCCACAAAGGTACTTGCGGAGCCATTTGCCAAAATCAAAACCACGACAGGCGCGCCATAGTAGGGGGCTGTGCTGCTCCCCATCATTTCTGCGTTTAACTTGGCGATTTCCTGCCGGTATTTGGGGTCTGTAATTGCAATAATGGTGGAGGATTGACGTCCGCCGCCGGTAGGGGCGTAAGTCCCTGCTTCCAGTACAGCGTTCAGAGCCTCAGCAGATACAGGTTCCGCTTGATAGGCCGTACGCTGCGGCGCGTCTTGATAAGAGATAAAAAATCATTTTCCATATTGATATAGTCCTCCATTCTGCCAACACTTCCGAGATACGGGCAACAAAAAAAGCCACACAACTATCACAAGATAGCTGTGTGGCAAAAAGATGACCGAATCCGGAAAAGTCCACTCAAATTTTACGTCTATCATTATAGCGAACCTTCCGGAGACTGTCAAGCGTCAATCTTCTTGAGTTTCCGCTGCCTTATCCACGAAACTCAAGTCAATCATCGCGTAAGGAAAGAGAGAAAATATAGAATTACGTTATGTTGCTCTTTGATTTTGACTTTTATTGAATTCATCACTTGACATTGTTGCAAAGAGTTGTCTGAATTAGGACGATTAGAGAGAGTTGGTTCAAAGAAAACTGGCAGTTGGATTGTAAAAGAGTAAAAGAAAATATGTTATGGAGTTTGTAAACCTACAAATACAACTAGATGGAGTTTTGGGCAGGCAGTGGAATGTAGAAAAAGAATTATAGAGAGAAGGCTTTGGGTCAATAGAAATGACCCAAAGCCTTCTTCTTAATCAATCCCATCTGTCTCAATAATAAACCGTACTTCTCCGGTCTGTTCTTCTAACTTACCACCATAATTATCGTATTCGGCGTCCGCTTCTTTGACCGCTTTCATTCTTTTGGAGAGATTCTTCAGATCATCCCCGCCTAGTTTTTCAAGTTCCTGAATTCCTTCTTTATTAAAGAGAGTAAGTCCTTCAGAAAGAGAAGAGATTCCTTCAGCAAGGGTTGTGTATCCTTCTTTTAGTTCTTTCCCGGCTGTGCCCAGTTTCGTGGCTCCTTGAGATAGCGTTGAGCTGCCTTCAGACAATTGACTGATTCCCTGTTGGAAAGAGGTAAGTCCCTGAGTGAGCTGTAAACTGCCGGCAGATAAAGCAGAAAGTGAGTTCCGTAAAGTCTTTAATGTCTCACTGAGAGAAGAAAGACTCTGTGCTGCCTGAGCAAAGGAACCGGCACCGGAAGACATCTGGTCAAGCTTAGTATGGCAGGAAGCAATCAGTTCCGTCAGGCTGTTTAATGTTCCTTCCGTGGCAGATTTCAGCTGATCGATATCTGTGGAGGAAGAAGAAAGATCAAGGTTCTGATCAATTGCAGATGCAATCGTATCATTTATTTCATTCTTTAATTGTGACATCCTATCGTTGACAGCATTTTTAGATTCTTCTGATAATTCTGAATCTGATGCAGTTTCAGAAACAATCTGATCGATCGCAGACTGGACAGCATCTGTCGCAGCGGTTTTGGACTGTTCTTTTGCGTCCTCTGTGATAGAAGATTTCAGAGTGTCCCAGTTAACAGATGCGAAGGAGGATTTCGCCTCTGCAAGAGAGGAATCAACAGAATCCAGCTGTTGGCTGAGTGATTTGATCTGTCCCTGAAGTGATGAAAGTGTCTCAGCAGACGGAAGAGAACTGGAATCCGTGTTAATATGACCAGAGAGAGCAGAATTCAGCTGTTCAAGTCCATTTTGAAGAGAAGAAGCACCTGAAACCAGCTTTCCGGAATTTTCATTAAGTGCAGTTACACCGTCATCTAAAGTGTCTGTTCCCTCGGCAAGTTGTGAGATACCATCTACATATTGTCCAAGATAATTTTGATAAGTAGAAGCACCACTCAGCAGCTGCGCTGCTCCGTCAGCTAGTTTGCCGGATGCATCTCCGAGTTCCTGCAGGCTGTCAGCGGCATCCTCCATATCGTCAAAGGAATCCTCTTCGAGATCTTCAAACAGACCGGAGGAGACCACAGTTGCAGTAAAGTCCATCTCAAAATCTGTTACATCTGCAGTCACTTCCACTGACTCTGGGATAGAGATACCTTCCGTAGGTTCGTAATCAGTGAGTTTCAGACTGTCTTTGAGTCCCGGGCAGGCATAACCGACAACAACGCTTTGGTCATTTATTGTAAATATTTTACCATTCGTCACCTGGATATTAGAAGCAGTGTCTTCCGGAAGGATCATGGCAGAGATCACGGCAAATGGAACCGGAGAAGTCATCTCTTCACCATTTACAGTTACATTTTCTTCGGTAGTATTTTCATAATCAAAACGAATTCCAAGTTTTCCACTTTTTCCGGAGAGATCTTCCGGCTGTATAGACTTTCCATCCAGTGTGTAACTGATTTTTACATTTATAGGAAGTTCTTCCGTAGAAGTACCTTCATAATGAATGTCCGCCCCTTTGTTTTCCCAGGTAATCGTCCCGTCAGAGGATTGGGTGAAGGACTCATTACCTTTCGTATTTTTTATGTCTTTCAGAGTTGAGAAGTCTTTGATTTCCTTTGATGTTCCGGTATTTTTTAAGTCTGTCTGGACTTTGATCTCATGTATCGTTCCGCTTGCATCAGCCTTTACATATACGGTTTCTGATTTATCAGCATCTGAAGCAGTAGTAGCTGTCTTGGTGTCAGTTGAGCATCCTGTCAGACTTGTGGCAGAAATCAGGACAAGACTGGCACACAGACCGGGAACTAATTTTTGTAAAATTTTTCTTTTCACGAGAAATCCTCCTTTCAAATGGTACCTGCACTGTTATGCCTAACTTAGAAGTTTGCAGGTACAGTCACGATTATTCAATATTTTTTAAGGCCTGATCCATAGGAACTTTCTTGATCCTGCGGTATTCGGTCAATGCAACAAGCAAGTAAGTTACGAATCCTAGCAGGAACATTTTTACATACAGGACCGGATTAATGTACAATGGAATCCAACCAGAAATACTGCTGAGCATAATTCCGCGGAAGAGAGCGTTCATAAGAACTGTTTCGATCGGAAAACTCAGAAGCAGGAAAACCACGACCATAATGGTTGTAGACAGCAGATACAGACTGCTGATCTCCCGGTCAGAGTATCCAAGTATTTTTGTCATAGAGATCGACTGTGCATTCTTTTCGATAATGATCTTTGACAAAAGATAGATCAGAATCATAAAAAGCACGATTGAAAATCCGTCTAGCAGATACATCATGCTTCCCATCGAAACATTTAGCTGTCTGGAAATCTTGGACAAACTGTCGAGGTCAATCACAGAACCGATGTATTTCGGATCAATATCTGTGATCTCGCTGTCTGAGAGAAAACCACTGAAATAATCGGAACCAAGATCAAACAGTTTATTAAGCTGTTCTTGTGGAAGGAAGACTGTCAGCCCCCCTTCATAATCGTAGATTCCTTCAATATAAAATGTGTAGGTATCATCTTCATAAGCTTCTTTTAAAGTGATTTCATCACCGATATCCAAAAGATATTTATCTGCGTATGCGGAAGAAATATATACAGGAGTTACAGTCGAAGAATCTGTCTGGGTCGATCCGTCCTTATTAGTTGCAGTTTCCTGAAAATCAATTGGAAGATAGCGGCTGTTATCTGCAAGTCCATAGAGAAGGATTTCTTCTTCCTTATATTCCTTATCGGTTGTTTTCAGTGAATAAGCACTGAATTTCTCGGCATCAGGATTATCGGTTTCTACTTCATGCTGAAAATAGAGCATATTTACAAGGCTTTCAAGTTTATGATCTTCGTCCATGGCGTTGATCGGTATCTGCAAAATGTACTGGTAGTTACAAAGCAGATTATCTTTTAGAACAGTCTGATAATGATCGAGTACAGCAGGGAAGAGCAGACCAAACATCAACAGAAGGTTTGCAAATAAGATTCCGAGGAACAGCAGAAGGTAATTGCTGATATTCTGGAAAATCACACGTAGTCGGAAGCGACTGAAAAATGGAATTCTTTTGCTCAGTGATAATGTATGCTTCTGTTGTCTTCTTTTTAAGTCTCTGCGGAGGAACTTCAAAGGAGAAAGTGATAATCTTCTGCGAAGTACGGTGTAATTGACGAGAAGCATTAGCAAGATCGGAATGATCGTAGTAAGCAGAAATGCTTCTGCGTTCCAGACGGTTACATATGTCGGAAGACTGTAGCTTCCGTAATACATGCCGACGCAGATATCTTTCATGATCGTATAGCCGAGAACATTTCCAATCAAAGCTCCGACCAGTGTGACAAGGATCGGCATGGCCATATAATGGCGGATCAGTTCATTTCTGGTGTAGCCGCTGGCAAGAAGAGTCCCGATGACATTTGCCTCTTTTGCAATGGTGTTGCTGATTGTAATGCCAAAAACAAACGCCATGATCGCAATTACAATATAAAGAAATACGATCATCATTGCGCGGTCGCTTCCCATATCATCCCGGGTAAATGTGATTGCCTGGTTGAGATAACGCGGAACGAATTCTTCCAGCGAAACCTCCTTGTTGATTGCTTTCATCAGATCATCAGATACTTCTTTTTCTTCTTTCTCTGTTGTAGGTTCATCGTTGTATTTCCACGCATAGCAGTATTTTACAAGTGGAGAATCCAATGATTCAAATGCTTCGGACGTTACAACTCCAATTCCGAATTTGACAGAATCAAACATGGAATCGTTGTTGTTCTGGAAAAGACAGCTGTAATCCGGAAGAGCAATGAATCCGGTTACTTTCCAGCTCTGTGTATCACTTTTCAGTGTGTCTCCGATGGAAATCTTATTGTTGTCAGCATACATACGGTCGATTGCGATTTCATTTGCCGCTTTTGGAAATTCTCCTTCCATGAGGCAGGCAAGATTTACCTGCTCCCTGTTTGCAAAGATACGCATTGTGCTGCCATTTGTTAAATCCTGTTCCAAATAGAAATTGTCATAGATCCGGATACCATTTTCTTCCACAGACTGAATCTGCGCATCATTCATTTTTTCAGAAGTGCGGAAATGTCCGTTCTCCGCATTATAGTTGTCAATTCCTTCATTATAAGCTTTGATCATGCTGCCATCGGCAACAAGAAATCCGGAGACGAATCCGATTGTGATCACAAGGAGAAGGAAAATGACAAGATACTTACCAAAATCTTTCCGGAATTCTCTGGGGAGACGTTTGTTCAATGGATTTTTCATTGTCTGCAGCCTCCTTTACCAGTCGAGTTCCTGTGCACTGACCTTATGATCGTTCAGATAATTTTTTCGTATCATACCGTCACGGATCCGGACAACACGGTCTGCCATATCTTTGATCGCATCGTTGTGCGTTACCATTACAACTGTATTACCGTACTTTTGATTGACTGTTTCAATCAGCTTCAGTATCTCTTTTGATGTTTTATAATCAAGCGCACCGGTTGGCTCATCACAGAGTAGAATATCAGGATTTTTTACAATCGCCCGCCCAATTGCAGTTCGTTGCTGCTGACCTCCGGAAAGCTGATTTGGCAGCTTCTTCTGATGTGCAGAAAGACCAAGGGTATCAAGAAGTTCATCTACATCTAACGCGTGATCACTTAAGTAAGCACCGACTTCAATATTTTCGCGCACAGTAAGATTGGGAATCAGATTATACATCTGGAAAACATATCCTAGATGCTTCCTCCGGTATTGACTAAGACGTTTTACTGTCATTTTTTCCATCAGTTCGCCTTCAATTGTGATCTGCCCGCTGTCTGCACGGTCAATGCCTCCGATAATATTCAGCAAAGTGGATTTTCCAGATCCGGAAGGTCCAAGGAGAACACAGAATTCTCCTTTTTCAATCGAGAGATCAATGCCTTTTAAGACTTCTACACGGCTGTCACCCTGCCCAAAGGATTTTTTGATATTAGTTAAGGATAAAAACATAGTCCGCCCCCTGTTCTGTGTGAGAATTGAGTTTATCTTAGTTAGGAATACTCTGACTTCAAGCAAGATAGATAAAGCTCACACATATTAGAAAAGAATAGTCATTGTTAGTTATATCTAACAAAATTATATCACAGAGATGTAAGAAAGACATTATAAAAAATGTACAAAATTATGTCTTTTTGATATAATGGTTACTGTTCACACGATGTGCGACCAGCAACGCATCTCGCCATTTTAAATCGCCTTTGGCGATGGGGCGAGATGCATTCAAGCCAAAACATGCATCCTCCGTGTCAATCAGCGGAGTGATTGACACGGGAGTGAACAGTAACATATAATGACTTTATATGAAACAATCCGCAGGTATTGTAGTTGGAGATAAAAGCAAAAAAACAAAATGGTGTCCGACACCAGGGGGAGAACGCATGGAAAAAGCAAAAGTAATAGAATTAAAAGAGACAATTCTTGAAGACAACAATGCAGATGCACAGGTACTGCGCCAGGAATTAAAGGCACAGAAGACATGTCTGATGAATCTGATGTCCAGTCCGGGAAGTGGAAAGACGAGTACACTTCTGGCATTGAAACCTCATTTTGAAGGAAAAATCAAATGGGGCGTGATGGAAGCAGATATTGATTCCGACGTGGATGCGAATACATTGATCGAAGCGGGAGTTCCATCGATTCAGCTGCATACCGGTGGGATGTGTCATCTGGATGCAGATATGACACGACAGGGAATCAGAGCGTTTGAAAGAGATGATCTGGACTTTGTTGTACTTGAGAATATAGGGAATCTTGTTTGTCCGGCCGAGTTTGATACCGGAGCAAATCTAAATCTGACGATTCTTTCGGTTCCGGAAGGAGATGACAAGCCGGCCAAATATCCGTTGATGTATGAAGTATCAGATGTGTTGGTGATAAATAAAATAGATGCATTACCTGTTTTTGATTTCAGAAAAGACTATGTTGAAGCATGCGCAAAAAGATTGAATCCACAGATTAAGATCTTTTACATCTCTGCAAAAACAGGAGAGGGTGTAAAAGAACTGGCAGATTATCTGTTGGAAAAGATACAGGAAGTGAATGCATAAGATGTTGAAGAAGGGGAAAAAACATGGGAAATGTCAGAGTAATTGAGATTAAAGAAAGTGTGTTTGCGGATAATGATGCTACTTCAAAGGCAATCCGCGAGAAAATGAGTGCGCAGAGAACACTGTTTTTAAATGTTATGTCCGGACCGGGAAGTGGAAAGACAACATTTCTAACTACATTGATCAATAAATTGAAAGATCAGCTGAGAATCGGCGAGATGGATGTAGATATTGAGACAAGTTTAGATGCACAGAGAGTTGCAGATCTGACAGGAGTAGAATCCATTCAGATCCATAACTGTGGATTGTGCCATATTGATGCAGATATGGTATCCCGTGCATTACTCGAATATGATACAGAGAACCTCGATCTGTTAATTCTTGAAAATATCGGGAATTTGGTCTGTCCGGCAGAGTTTGATACCGGTGCACATAAGAATGTGATGCTCCTAAGTGTGCCGGAGGGAGATGACAAACCACTGAAATATCCGTTGATGTTTCAAGTAAGTGATCTGGTATTGATCAATAAAATAGATACTCTGGAGTATTTTGATTTTGACTTCGAAGTTGCGAAAGAACGGATTCTGAAATTAAATCCAAATGCAGTTGTTCTTCCGGTCAGCGCGAAGACGGGAGAAGGAATTGAGAGAGTGATGGACTGGATTATGGAAGAAAGAGAAAAGCTATAATTATTTCAGATATAAAAAGGGCTTCCCGGTAATTGAAGGGAGGTCCTTTTTGAAAAACGGATTGATTATTTATATATCATACATGCGTGCAGTCAGGTTCAGGCTGAAGTCGTTTTGTCACAAAGGAAAGCATACTTTCGAGTACCTGACATTTATTGTTGCAGACAGGGCAGAGGATGCAAGATACATTTTCTTCTGATTGGGTCGGGGCGGTTTCTTGTGATAAGAAAATAAAATCGTATAAATATTCAAAAAATTCTTTATTCGTTGGTTTTCTGTCCATATGGGTTCTGTTGAAAATCATTTCAAGAATAGTTTTATTTTCCGCAGTCCAGATTGCATTGACCGTATTGCGGATGTTTTTTTCTACACAAGACCAGCTTGTCTCATAATGGGCAGCAATATCGATGTACAAAGCTTTGGTAATATTGGATACACGAGTCTGATCCTCGTTTATCAAGAGTAATCCATACACAATGTAATCATAACCAAGACTAGTTCTGGCAGCAATAAGTTTATCAAGTGTAGATTTGATTTCAATTACGAGTGTATTGTGGTTCATGAGAGTCCCCCTTAAAAAGTAATGTAGATAAGAAGGAAGAGCCTGTTTTTGATATCATATCTATTATATACGTATTTATTAAATTTGTAACGACAAAATTTGTGAGTGACTTAACAAATTTTTAAGGAGAATTATCACTTGATTTTTCAAGAAGAAATGCTATAATTAAAAAGATGTCTGTTAAGGCAGAAAATATCATATGGAGTTGTATCGAAGTGGTCATAACGGGGCGCACTCGAAATGCGTTAGCCCTCCGGGGCACGTGGGTTCGAATCCCACCAACTCCGTTTGTATGTTTAGTGGGAAATCCTTTTAAAACATGGGTTTTCCATTTTTTTCTTGCTCGGAAATAAAATTACATTGGTGTCACGTTTTGTCACGTTTTCGTTTTCATCACTACTATATCTTGTGGTGACACTAGATTCTGGATTATCTTCTAAAGCATTTAAAATAGCTTTCTTTGTTTCTTCCTCGTTATTTGTATCAAACAGATAATTTTTTATTGTTGTTCGTTCGTCTGCATGTCCTGCGATTCTGCTTGCTGTTGTTATTGGAACTCCATTGTTTACTAAAGTTGAAACAAAGGTCTTTCTGATTCTGTGCGTTCCCTTTACAGGAATCTTAATACAACGCTTACAGGCATCTTTAAGGAGAGTATACAGCCTATTAGGATTTAATATATAGCCATCTTTTACGAATAGAAAATCTTGATATGATTCGCCGGTTTCTTTATTTATCCGCTGTATCTGTTTGATATACTCTTGTGCCTTTTGTGTTAATGGGATGTATCTGTCTCCTGCATCCGACTTAGTGTACTCTACCGCATGGTATCCGATACGTTTCAGACTATCTAAATTAGATATATCAAAATCTTCTACAACCTGCCTGCGAATATGTATTTCACCATTCTTTATGTCTGAATTTTTAATAGCAAGTATTTCCCCTCTACGTGTTCCTAGTTCAAAATCAAGCATTATAGCAAGTATACATGTATTAGTCGGATTATTTTGCAATCTGCGACTCATTTCATCAAGTAGTAATTGTTTTTCGGAATTATTATATACTTCCTGTGTACTTGCTTTCTTCCTAGTCGGAATAATTTTCTTTCGGTTCACTTCAACTCTGTATGGATTCTCATTTGCTGAAATATATCTTGCTGATACTGCATAACCAAAAGTTTGTTTTAGGATTCCACACATGTTACAGAACGCCTTGTCTTTGATCTCTGTTGTATTCACTATGTTATTCAGAAAATCATCAATGTCAATGGGGGTAACGTCCTTATATGGTTTCTGAATGAACTCAGGATTTGTTTTATAATACTTTTTCCAATCGAATGACATTCGCCTTATTGTTCCTGCACTAACTTTTTCTTTTTATGTTCCATGAATTCATAGAATAGCTGTTCAAAAGTTGCTGTATCCTTTCCAATGGAATTTTGTTTTTCTTTTTCAATAAAATAATCACATAATGCAGATTCTATTTCTTCTTTGGTTTTCTTTTTCCTACGAAATGCACCACCTTTGATTGTTTTGTCTGGAATACGGAAATAATAGTAACTGTCTTTTCCAGTTCCATAATGTTTTATTAAGTGTCCGTATTTTGCTAAAATATCTATTCTTTTCATGTTGTCTGTACTTTCCAAGTACACCTGTTACATTTATCATACTATTAGAACAACCAGAAATGCAAGCATCTGTTTTGAAAAGCAAAGCCGTTGAATTAAGGAAGAAAACATAAGATATTTGACACAAACATATTTTGAAAACAAGTATGTTTATTTGAGATATTTTATATATTTACATATAAAATAATATAGGCATATCGATTGTGGGCTTAAGTACCTCTCGGTATGCCTATTTTTTTACGATTTTATCACCCCTGCTGCCTTGATTTTTTCAAAAAATATGCTCAAATCATTGTAAAATAAGGGTTTTAACGATATGGGGTTCGATAAGATAGTAATAAGCTGTGATGATTAGAAAATGCTTGATTTACAAGTAAATTGTGGTATTATGATTGTATTGAGGTAAAACGCTAAAAGTGTTGATTTTCCGCATAAAAACGTTGGTGTATATCAAGAGATGATATCGATATAGGGAAATCTTTTATAAATGCAACAAATAATTCGATGCGTTAATACGTTATCGCTTTAATGTACTAAAGTGAATACTATTTCAAATCACCTTTCATCTTTCTTCAAATCCGTTGCAGCTTCTCAATTTACAGCAACAAATATTTTCCTCATTTATATCTATGGTAGTATCCTATTATACGAGCTTTCATTTCAAGATATGTCAATTATCCCCCACCTATTATAATATGCATATCCTTTGCTTTAAACAACGAAATTGCACCCTAGAATCTATTCTAACTATCTTGATGCTAATTCCTTTGGGTTGAATAAAATAAACGGAATATGGCTAAATTAAAGTGGAATTAACAAGCATATATGATACAATAAAAGAAAAGTACTGGAGGGAATAAAGTATATGAAATTAACTGAAGAACAAAAAAATAATGGAATGAGATATTGTGTCCTACGACTGATTTCCATTGATATACTTCATGATAGATTTATTGAACTTCAACAGATGTATGAAGCACTAAATTTGAAGGATAATCGTAAACTTATCGAAAAGATGCACGAAAGTAGGAATATAGGAACAATCTTTACTAAAATGATATATACAGATATGTTACTTGTTATAGATGATTATCTTAAAATTAATACTAAATATTTTGATTTATTCGAAAAGCTATATGATAAGAGATATCCATTGTCAAAGAAATTGTTTATTGAAGCAGATAGTAATTATATAAAAACTGGCAAACCTTATGTAACTATGAAAAAGATGCCACAAATATCATTCGAAGAAAAAATCCTTTTTAATTATTATATATATAAATCGGATGATATAAATGATCCTGAAGTATTTCCATCATTTGATTATAAAACAGATATGAATGATTTGATGAATGCATTTTACTTTAAAGAAAAGGATTATTATGATGATTTGTTGATGTTTGATGTTGAGAGTTTAGAAGAATGGGAAGTAAAAAAGAATAGTAACGATAAAAGCTATGTATTATCTTCCTTACAATTTCAGAAATATATACGAAAAAGACGTACAGAATTAGCAGAGCATTTTGATGTGGAAGAAAAACACTTAGCGGAATATATACATGAATTAATGAAATCTAATTCGGTAGATGGTATATACGAAAAAAAATATGGAATCAATGGAATAATAGAAGATTTTACGAAGAATATAATAGGAGATCAAAACGGTGGACATTATTGGCTTAATTTAATGACTAGTACAGAAAACACAGAAGTAGTAGGTGTTAAGTATGAGCCGGATGTTGATAGAATTATAGAAAATTATTATAAATCAATTGTTACGGAAAAATATTTTGAATGTCTTTTGAAGAAAGAAAAATTTACAAGGCTTACGCTTTCAAGAGAATGTTCTTTCCTGGATGTAGATGAAGATGCTGATTTCATATTGTGCATGTATGAAATGGACGTTATTTACAAAATATTTTCTTTAATGTTAGAACAGTATTATAAAGATTTTTCATGGGAAAAAATAACAAATCAAGGACTTAAGAAGAGGTATGAGAACAATATTGATAATCTTAAAAGGATTATAGATGATAAGGACACTAAGATAAAGTCTTTAGCAAAAAAAAATGAAAGTCTATCTATACAAATGGTTACGCAGACATCCAAAGATAACGCTCCACTGGTGGCGGAAAATAATAAATTGCTTAAACAATTAGAAGAAAAAAATCAAGAACTTGAAAAATTGAAAGAAAAATTACAGTGGCAAGAAGAATTTGCTTTAGAATTGAGTAAACCAGAAGATACAAGTGATATGATAATTCAGTATGATTTAGAAATATTACAAAGTAAAAGATATTTGTTTGTAGGACGCTTGGATATATTAAAAGATTTTAAACATAAATTTCCTAATAGTATTTTCATGGATGCGGAAACAGCAAATATTTCAGGAGCAGATGTAGATGCAGTGGTATTATTAATTAGATTTATGTCACACAGCATGTATTACAAGGTGAAATCATCGAGAATTTTGGAAAGAACAGAATATGTAATGTGTAATGGTAAGAGTACAGATACTGTACTGCGTGAAATGTATGAAAATTTGAATATGAAATAAATTAGAAAAGCACCGGAGCAAAAATCCAGTGCTTTATTTTTTTAGATGAAATTCATCTTTCATATTTCTAAATTTATAACGGCTGATCTTCTTCGGACGGTACATATCTAGCCACATCCTTAATATCACAGTGTAATATCCTGCATAAGTCATTCAGAGTTTTAGTGGAGACATCCTTATTATGTTTTAATCGGTGAAGCGTACTGTTAGACAGATGATGCTTGCTTGTCAGCGTATAGCAATTTTCAGTTGATTTTTCTAACGTTTCCCAGAAAGGACTATAATCAATCATCTGCTGCCTCCTACATATTCTATGTAATAAGCATAAAATATATTCTAGGGATTGAATATCTTCGCTAAAACGAATATAATAGAGTGTATAAATATTTTGCATATATTCACAACTCATAATTGAATGTATATTGTACAAAGTGTATAATAAATGCAGGGACAGGTGATATTTGTGGTGAATATTACGAAAGAAGGAGAAAAAGGATTATGAAAAAAGCAACAGTATTATTGGCAAGCTGCATGATTGGAGCAGGAATACTTTTCACTGGATGCTCTGGCAATCAGCAGAGTTCTAAAGCAGAGGAGGAAGTTCATTATGCAGATGAAGACTTTGTAAAAGATATGGGAAAAGGTCTTGAAGCAAGATGGACTTTGAACGATCAAGATGAGGATAAGGAAGTTGACTTACAAAGTTCAGAAGAAAAAGAGATGATACTTTCTTATATCAATGCAGAACTTGATTGTATAGGAAAATATAAAGATGAAAAATTTGAAGATAGTAAATTACAAGAAAAAGCGATTTCTTATATCAATTTATTGAACGAACATACAGAAATTTGTGACTATATACCGGTAGATTTTGAAAAATATTATAATGATTATCAGCCTATTTATGATGAACGCAGTAAAATAATTCAGGATTTAGCTGATAATTATGGTTTAACGGTAAGTGATAAATTCCAAAACAATTTAGATGAATTTAAAACAAATTCTAAGCTTGTGCAAGAAAAGGATGCACAAGAGCAAGTAATAGATTCTATGCTTTCTAACATAACATTTGAAGAAGTGCCAGATGAGTATGCAGGGGATTGGAAGACATACCAAGGTGTAGTAGAAAATACAACAGGAAGTGATTTTTCAACATTTGCTGTAAATATCAATTTGTTAAATGCAGACGGAGTTATTGTTGAAACAGCATATGACCAAGTAAGTAATTTTACAAATGGAGCAAAGGCTCAGTTTGAGTTTTCTACGGACAAGGAATTTACTTCAACAGAAGTTACAGTTCAATATTATGAATAAACCAGTACAACAGGAGAAAATTGTTTTATGACAGATAATGTACAAGAAATCTATCAAGAAGTCCTAATGTCAGATGGCACGTTATGAGAGGTTCTAATTGCACTTTCATTTCGGCATTACTGTTTGGTTGACCGCAGATTGTCGTAGCTTTGTTTTGAAGGTCAGCGGATGCTTCCACAAATGGTACAGGGGTTAATTTTTGACTCAGTGTGTAGGTGAACTACATTATAGGTTTCCGGAAAAACAAAAATATTTTTCAAATTTTAACTCCCCCCACCGAACCAATAGCACCGCCAAAGATACAGCGACTACAGACAATTTACCGGAGTAAACAACAGACAATCTACACAGCAAGATATATTAAAATCTCTGTCATCCTGTTCAATTACTCCCCAAGTTCCCCAAAGCTATAGAAAAGCAATTTTAAGGAATGCTTAGAGTGGAATAACGAACAGACAAAAGAAAAGGCTAGAGGACTTTCAAAATCCTTTAGCCTTTTTTACGCTTATTAGAATTACTCAAGAAAAGTGTCTGCTCTGTACATCACATCATCAATATGATTATTTAATGGATTATAAACCAATACCGTCTCCATTGTATCCCCTGTCTGTACATCATCCGCAGAATATTTTATATAACTTCCATCTGCTGTAATCCTTGCATCTCCATTATCAGAAATGATAACCGCACGAACGACTTCAATAATTATCTTGCCATTTCTATTCTGTACTGCGTAGGTGCATCTGTCGAAATCTTTAACAGAATTGATATAATATATTTCTGTCTCAAATCCTGTTGTATCAAGTCCATTCAATGAACTATTAACCGTTGTTTCTGTTGTTGTCTCTTGTCTGCTTTGTGTTGCTGTCTTGGTGCTTTCAGTATCAATCATGTGCGGTATTGTCATTCCTGTTATCATGCTTGTTATTATCCATGTTATCAATGTTCTTTTCATATCTCTTTTAATCTCTTTCTTATGTGATAATAGGGTGTAGCCTATACACTACACCCTTATTTATTATTGTTCATTCAGTATGTATTTAACTGCTTTCTCTGCTTTGCTACTTGCTGATACGATGAACTTGTTATCGTTCTTTAATGCTTGTAACCAGTTCTGTATATATGCACTTGAGTTTCTAAAGCTCTTTTCTGTCTCAATGCCTAACATATTGACAAGTGTAGCACTTCCAAGCTCTGCAACAAGTTCTTCTTTTGAATAGCTTTCACCTCCGAAGTGTGCGCTTGCTCCTGTCTCCAATCTGTCGAGCCTGTTCTTATGTCCAGTGCTGTGAATCATTTCATGAAACAGTGTAGAATAAAATTCTTCAATGTTTTGATACTGTTCTCGGCAAGGTACTTCGATATAATCGAAAGTCGGAGTGTAAAAAGCTTTGTTTGTTACCTTTTCAAATATCTTTAAGCGTTCTCTGTTCATGTATTCTGTTTTGATTTTCTCGGCTTCTTCAATCGGTTCAAGATCTGAAATTTTCAACTGTTCTTTCGGTTCAACTCCATCAACCTGAGAAATATGAAACACGTTGTAATATCTTAATAATGGTATCTGTTTGATTACCTTTTCACCGTTTTCATTTTCTTCTTCATATGGCTGAATCTTCCAAAATGTAACGACTTCTGATTTCTCACCTTTTCTAATCTTACCGCCTAAGTCACTCCATTGTCTGAATGTTGCATACTCTCCACCATGTTTTAGAATCATCTGATTTAATAATGAATAATGTTTATTACTTATTCTGTTGTAAGCTCCGCTGTGTGTTCCGCTCCAAGGTTTTTGCCATGGGACAACACCATTCTCCAACTGTTCAATAATTCGTTCTGTAATCATTTCATATACTGATTTCTTCATATCTTTGAACCTCCTCTGTATTTATCTGTTAATATTATAATACACTTTAAAGTGTACTCATACAATGGCAATAATACACGAAAAAGTGTACCTATAATTGTGAAAAGTACACACATCAGTGTATTATTACACAAAAAAGAGTACATTTTTGCGTGTATATTTAGTTGTAATGTCAATATACAAAGTACACGAATGGATGTACAATATAATCACAAACAAAACAACAGAGCAAACAGCGAAGGGTGAAAACGAAGTGGCGAAAGCGTACCGAAGACACCAACGTAATACCGATGAGGGATAAGGGGATAATGAGATGGTCGAGAAACCTTAGATAGCTTTAAAGCCTGTCGGAGCTGTTAGCTCTTATAAGAAGAAAGAGAGGAAAAAACATATGTGTACAAATATGAAAGAATTACAGCAAGTTTCCGAAAAGATTTTTGAATTGGAGCAGAAGAAAGCCAAGAAGAAAAAAGAGATTGATGCTCTTGAGAAAGAAATAAAACAGTTAAAAAGTGAGACATCTTCTTATATGAAGAAACGTCAAAAGAACGAATTGACTGTTGCAGGATTAACAATTCTTTTCACAGCATTTCATAAATCATCTTTTGACAAAGATGTATTTATAGCAAATGAGGGTGAGGACAAATACAAGAAGTATTTGAAAGATATCCAAGTTGAAAGAGTCACAGTTAAAGTTGCTAATAATTAAATGACAGCGCCACGGCGGAGCAATCCGCCGGCTGTAATGCTACCACGGTGCACAGTGAGAGTTCCAAGTCTCTATTAAAAGCAGAGGACAGCAGACACGAAGAAAGTGAGGAAAACAGTATTGAGATATAAAACAGTTGCAGAGTTCGGAACATATGCAGTGATCGAGCCGACAGAGCCAGTGGAAAAGATTGAAATAATCAATATTCATAGAAAACCCGAAGTAGTAAAAGCGCAAGAACACAAGCGGATTACTTGTAAAAAGAGTAGAAAAAACCATGAGAAAGAATTAAATTTGTCAGCTTATATGGCAATGGCTGTTCCTTTTCTTTCAATGGTTGGAATGGTTGCATGGTGGGTAGCAGTTGGATATTAGGAGAGGAGAACAGCAGTTATGATGTACAGCGAGTTTATAGAAATGAGTGGCAATAGTGAGAGTTACATATCTTTTAAGGAAGACACAGAAGAAATTGAGCCGATCTATATGAACTGCGATATTTCAACCAAGCAGGAGTTTATAGAGCTTTTTAAAGATGTATTCAAAAAGATAGTATATCCGATTGTCAATAATTTAATAAAAACAATGCCAATAGAGGACAAGTTGACATATATTCATTCGGAAAGTTCAGACATTGAGAACCACATCAAATTAGTTGATTTACAAGCAAGAAAACTTGCATATCAGTATATGAGATTGTATCTCGGAGTTTAGGAGGAGTGATGCAGATGAAAAAATCAATAACAGAATTTGCAGTTGAGACAGATAAGAGCGGAGTAATTAAAAGAATTGGGAAGAGTGTTGTATTACAGCCAAGAACACACTTTTGCAGAGAACGTACAAAATGGTTCGATGATTCCAAGCTTTTGAAAAAGAAGAAATAAAATAAAGGTAATTATTGAGTTAGTGGTCATTTGATTGACCGCTACTCATTAAGAAGAGAAAAGATGTATAGAGTTTTCTTGACACGAACTAATATTACAATTCAAATTCTTGAAACAGAATCACAAGCAGAGAAAGTCTGTGAGGAATGGGGATGGAAGTATGACAGTTCAGAGGGTTCAGGATTCATTGATTATGAAGAGATTAAAGAGGAGAAAGAAAATGTTTAGTTCAAAATACTTCATACTTGGAAGACAGGTGGTAAGTCAGAAAATTAGCATAGAACTTTTGGAGAACAAGCTTTTTGCAATTGAAATCTTTAAGGCATTGGAAAGATTTTGTGATAAAGACTGGGGAGAAATGGGCGAAGAAGATAAGGCAGCCAATGAACAAGCATTAATAGAGGGAAACAGAATAATGGGAGCTTATCAGACTTGCAAAGGAAAGATCTGGATTATTACTGAAGCAGACAGATCAGCTACAACAGTGTTGTTTCCTAATGAATATTAGAGAAAGGAAGTTAAAACATGGCACTTGTAATTACAAATGGTATATACTATATTTATTTCAATGAAGACGGAAAGCATCGGAAAACAGAAGATATCAGTAAGGCAATTCAATACGACAGTGTAAATCAAGCCCAAAATTATATGAAGAAAGCTCCGGCTAAAACAAAGGGATACTATATTTTCGATACGAAAACAAAAAAGATTGTATGGAGACATACAAGAAGAAAAAAGAGAAGTCCAGGAACAAGAAAGATGTTGTATCACCAGTTTGATGGAAGATGTCAGTTGTGCGGAAAAAAATTGACATTGGAAAATATGACACTAGATCATATCATTCCTTTAGATTTGGGTGGAGAAGATGAATTGAGTAATATTCAAATTGCTTGTGCATCCTGCAATACATTGAAAAGAAATATTCTTCCAGATGATTTCACAAATCGTGTCACAAATATCTTTATGTATCAAATGGATAAGAAGCGAAAAGGGAATTTTATGTGGGAAATATCATCTGCAATATTGCGAAAAATTATTTAAGAGAATGGCACTGATGGAAATTAATTCTGTCGGTGCTTTGCCTTAAAGAGTATGACAGATGCGTGGAGTTATGGTATACTATTAAAAAGGCTGTATATTTATATCGGCTTTTGAGAATAGAGAAAGCGAGGGCAAAATGTTGGCTTTAAAAGAAACGATTAAAACAATTTCTAAAGAGAAAAAAGTAACACAATTAGAAATGGCTGAAACATTAGGAATAAGTAAACAGAACTTTAGCAATAAAATTCAGCGTAATACGTTTTCTCCGGATGAATTGGTTAAAATAGCAGATAGATTAGGAATGGAACTGGCATTTATAGATAAGGATGCGGAAATAAAAAACGGAAATAAGTATATAATTAAAAGCGCAGAATAATCCCTGTTTATTAAGAGAACCATAGAACTACCACCAGTAAAGCGGTAAATAGAATACCCTTATCACCAGTAAACTTATTGGCGAGAAAATCACAGCCAAGTTTTGTAACAAGATCACATTTGTTTTCTTTCCCTGATGGATCTTTGCAAGAAGATAGAGTAAAGAAATCACTGAGAGCCATTTGGTTCTTAGTTAAAATTTCCGCATATCCAGCTCTATCCTTAGAACCATCAATTTTTTTTAAATAGTCTTATGCGACATTTCCATCATGTCAGCAATTTCGAGACCCAAACATGGCAGCAGGTTTCACTCAGGTAATATAGCATATAATATAAAGCTGTAAAGGATGGTGAAAACATGAATCTTGATCCTAAAAAAATAAAAGAGTTGATTACTTTGTATTCAGAGTTAGACGATGAGTATCAAGAGGAGTTATTTTCAAAGGCAAAAGTTTTATCCATTAAGCAAACGCGAAAAAATCAAATATTAAAATCTAAAGAAAAATTTAAGACTAAAGAGGATCTTGATAAGAAGATAGATGAAAAAACATGTAGAAGATTAGAAGAAGTAAAGGAAATGCTGGATATATATGACAGTAAGATGAACGACTCGCAAAGAGCTGAAATAGTTGCTTTACTTGATAAGCTAACAGATGGTGGATTAACAGAGAAAACAGATATTGAAATAACAATCAATCATAAGAATGTAGATCTTATTGAATATTTAGAAGAGCAGTTCCCGGATGTAAATGTTAAAGAAGCGAATAAGAATGCAAATCGTTTATTGAAAGAGTTTTATAATAACTAAGAATTATAAAAACATATTGACGTACAGAATGTTGTACGTTATAATTTAAGTACAGAAAACTGTACGGAGGTGAATGATATGTTAGCTGTAAATTATACGTCTTTAAGAGATAATATGAAAAGTTATATGGATCAAGTGACGGATGATTATGAGACAATGATCGTTACTCGCAAAAATAATAAAAATGTTGTTATGATGTCTGAAGAAGCTTACAATAACTTAATGGAAAATGTTTATGTTATGGGAAATAAAGCAAATTATGACTGGTTAATGGAATCCAAAGCGCAGCTGGAAAATGGAAATTTTACTTCTCATGCATTGTCTGAGGTATTAGAAGATGAATAAAGTATTTACTGATAATGGCTGGGAAGACTATACTTACTGGCAGACAGAAGATAAAAAGACATTGAAAAAAATAAATAATCTTTTAAAAGATATTGACCGAAATGGAAATGAAGGAATAGGAAAGCCAGAGCCATTAACAGGAAATCTAGCTGGATTTTGGAGCAGAAGAATCAATGATAAGGATCGTCTGATTTATAAGATTGATGAGAAAAATATTTACATCTTGGCATGTAGGTATCATTATAGCGATAAATAAAAATGCAAAAGCACTGACGGAAGATAAAATTAATCTTCTGAAGGTGCTTTTTCTTTTATCCTGCCAAGCCGAATAAAGGTACTTTTGTAAAATTGCACACAATTCACATTTGACTATGTTACAATTAGCATGTGCTACTTATAGATACAAATGTAGAGGTGATTAGAATGAAAAATAATATTAAGGTAACTTTTTCACATAAATCTTTTTTAATTAATAACATGAAATCATTTCGCACAGAAATTCAAGACAAGAAAATTGAGTTCTCCTTTGATGGTTCTATACTTGAACTAAACGTGTGTTCTGAAAATGATTATGAAGAACTTAGAACGTTTTGCTTGGAATTAGATTGTATGATGTTTTTGTATTTAGGAAGCTTTCCTACTATTGAATCGATTTTTTATAACGGAGAATTACGAGACATTACAAATTTAGCTAACAGATTTACTACAGATTCAAGATTTATTAGATCGGCAATGATGGTGTGTAAAATTACTTCTGAAACAATAAATGAAGAAATATATTTGAAATTTAAAGAAGATATTTTGTCAACGGCATTCTATTCTATGCAGTATCTTGTATCCAATGCATATAAAGCTATATTACCGGTACATAGAATTACATTATTATCTCATGTCGTTGAAGGGGTTATTGATATTGAACCAGAGCGAAGAAAAGAGATAGATAGTAATTTAAGAGAAAAATTTAAAATTACAACAGGCGGTTCGTTAGGAAAATATTTTATTGGAGAAAGCGTTGCTCTGTCAGTATTTATAGAGGAAGATAGATTTCATAATTCGGAAATTTTAGAGATCTTGGAAACTAGTGAGTATAATTTTTTGGATACGATAAAAGATACAAGAGCGTGGTATTCACATATGTGGAAACAGAAAGATAAAATAAATAAGCTTAATGATGGAAGACAGATGGTCACATACTTTGAAATTATATATTATGCAATCAGATTGTATTTAGTTAAAGAGGTTTTGAAGTTAAAATTGAAAACAGAACTTGTAAGAGAGCATTTATATATATTGCATGATTGGATTGTAGAGAAAGATTCATTACAACGTGCTTTTAAATCAAATACTTATTTAATAAGTGAAAGTAGAAAGAAGATGGAACAGGAAATAGAAGAATTAATGAAACAAATGGAAGATGAATCAGAATAGATCTTGGAGATGACGCCACAATTATTGATGTCATGGAATGGATGTTAGATATTCAGCTTGGAAGACGCAATCTGTCTCCTATTCAGAGAATTGCCGTAGCTGAGAAGTATAGACCTATTTATGAAAAACAGGCGAAAGAAAGACAAGCCACTTCAACTGGTGGAGTTAAACCACAGCTTACACCAAATTTGGTGGAAGCTGATAAAACTAATAACCGTTCAGAAAACGAAACTAACTCAAAACTTGCTAAAATTGCAAATGTCGGAAAAGAAACATATAGACAGGCTAAACGTGTACTTGATTCAAATAATTATGATCTTAAGCAGCGCGTGTTATCAGGTGAAACTTCTATCAGCGCTGGATATAAGGAATTGCAGAATGAGAAGAAAATGCAAATTAATGTTAGTTCGATGAACCCATAAAAACACAGTAATAACAAGGAAAATCCATGTAAGCCTATACATTTATGTTTAAGTTCGAGAAAAGCCTTTAAAATCAAGGAAATATTAAGGTAACGATAGTAAATAATAAGAGAAACAAAATAGTTTACTGCTTAAAAGACTTTATTTACAGTTGTTTACCGAACTCGATATTGAACTTTAATTTATGGATAATGATGAAAGAAAAGCAGTAGAATAAGGGTTTTGTGGGAACGAAGATAAGTATTGTGATAAGAAAATAGAGAAACCAATGTTCGGAAAAGAAATAAAATAATTTACTGTGAAGATAAGTATATTTGATGTTATGCAATGGCTAATTCTATGGTTGCAGAAGAAATCGCACTTGAAAATAAGGAAAAGATGTTGGAAGGGTATTCCAGAGAACGACGTGAAGAAAAGTCATCTTCCGTCCAAATGGACGGAGGGTGTAGTGAATCGAGATCTCATACTTCTCCTACTCATACTCGTGAACAAGTAGCTAAAATGTCAGGAGTTGGAACTGGTACTGTTGCTAGATACGATGCAATTATGAAAACAGATGATGAAGTCCTTCTTGACTTACTTGAATCAAACATTCGCCGTAGAGGTGAAATTGGTGGATCAGCAAAGAAGGTGGGAAAACGTATTAAGGAATTAGAAAGAATTTATGGTGTTGAACATGGTGGAAACAGAAAATCAAGTCCGAAAGTTTCGGATTTGAATCAATCAGATATTGCGGAAATGATTGGAATTTCAGTAGATACTCTCAACAACTACAAAAAACTCACAGAACTTATTCCTGAATTAGAGGATTTAGTTGATACAGGTATCCTTGCACCAAAGTGAACCTATCCGATTCTAATAAAACAGATAAAACCCTCCGGTTATTGCGCCGGAGGGAATTAACTCTTAAAGATATATTTTATATTTTTCTTTAAAAAGCCGTTTCAAATCTTGAAGAACATTTATAAATTGTAAATGAAGTGAGTTAATATCTCCTTGACAAGGATGTATGCCAGATGGAAGTGATATATCAATATCATAGTTCAACCTTGTTCTATTTACGAATGTGGTTAAATATTGTTTGGCAACATTGTATATTTTGTGAAAATCAACTTCTTTTTCCATAGAATATCTAAATGATAAATTGACATATTTGAATACGTCAGATAAATAAAATTCTATGTTTTCTAAGTAAGAGGATAAATCAGTTGCTTCTTCTCGAGGAGTTAACCGGTGGTCATATTCGTTATAGAAATCATCTTCCTGTTCAAAGAGCGTATCTGTCTCATTTGTAGAAAAGTATTCGTATACAGTTGCTTTTGCATTATGCAGTTCAAACCATTTTGTATTTTCATCAATTCGGTCATTAATTTCAAGAGTTATTTTTTCCCCATATGAATTGGTTTTATTTGAATAATAATTTTCCCCAAATAAATCAACATTAAGAAATCTAAAAGTTATTAAAAAATCATTTTTTAAATTTTCTTCCATTTTTTTAATAGAGTCTTGTACTAAGGACTGATCATCATTAGACAAATGAATGTACTCATCTATAATCTCACCCATTATCTGTTCTAAATGCGCTTTAAAATTACTTATATATTGTTGAGTTTGAATATCTTCCATATATTCAGGAGAGATTTCTCCCGTTGTATGTGGAGCTGATATATTTAGTTTTGATTGTAAAAGAAAACAAGGTGCTTGTGTACCATTATCTAATTCGACAACTGCGTTTGGGTGAAGATATTTTATAATATATTTCTCCGTATCCATATGTTCTTCATCAGCAAAGTCATTAAATATAAGAAGTAAATTTTCTTTGGAAAGATTTTTTGTTCTATGGTTTTCTATGTTTGGTATCCAAGATTTATTTTTTCCAAGTTTTTCAGATAGTTCGTATGCGGTATAATAGTGTTCTTTTCGTTTTTTGACAATTAGATCAATATAGTCTTGTGTTATTCGTATTTTATTGGCAAACATAATTTATCACCTCGATTATGTACATATTTACAGCTATATTATATAAGAAATAGTTTTAAAAGTAAAGAAAGAACAAATGTTCTACATAAATATGCATAAAAAGTGTTGACATAAAAATAGAGTAGTGATAGTATAGACTTACAAACAAAAAAGAGACTCCGATATTTGGTAGATATCAAAGTCTCAAAAGTTTGTGGTTTGAACGTTGGTAGCATTCAAACAAAATATGTAAGTACAGACTCGCAAATGAATCCATACTGTTCCTTGAACACGAATAAGTATAGCATCAAATTCTAATTGTGGCAAGTCTGTCACACATTTTCCAAAACAAAAATCAACTGAATATTGCAAGAATAGAACCTGTTGAGGAGTTTCTGTAGCATTATCACATCCTGCAACCTTCTATTTTTGTACCTCAAAATGAACCTTGACAATAGAATATGGAGGAAAAGTCAACTATGCACAAAAAAGACTGGATAAAATGGGAATGTAATGGATGTAAGCAATATAATGCCGAATGTAGAAGTGGAGTATGCTTCTGGCAGCAGATTACAAGAAAGATTACTATTGTAAGGAAAAACACGGGATAACATCCCATTTATTTTTACACTTTGAAGAACAGGTAAGACATATATAAGACTTGCTTTATAAAAAGTAGGAATACAGAAGGAGAAGATGATAAATGGAACTAAACAGAGTAGACTATGCGCTGTTAAAAGTTCTACTGAAGAACGACAGCGTAAGTTTCTTTAAAGGAATGACCATATATGAGATATTAGATATTCTTGGAGGCTCAAGAGTAACTACATATAAGAAGCTGAATCGTCTTGTTAAGTTGGGATATGTAGAAAAAGGCTGTAAAGATATTAATGCAGACACATATCTCCTTACAGCAAAAGGAATCGGATTAATAAATGAATCAGAACATGGAGGAAAAGAAAATGTTAAAGAATGATGTAGCAGTCGTTGGGGCAGGACTTGGTGGAGCAACAGTAGCTTATGGACTACAGCAAAAAAACTACCAAGCATATCTTATTAACGGATCAGAGCAAGATAACCGGACAATTCCGGATGCAAAAAATGTTCTTATATTAGAAGGATATGACGGACTGGCAGGAGATAGAAGTTTTGCATTAGAAGCATTACAAAAGAACAAACAGATTTTGAAAACTATTTCAGAAATTGAGCAGAAGATTGTTTTATGCGTTGCGTCAGGCGGCGGTTCTACTGGTTCTGGTAATCTTCCATATATTTGCGACATTCTTGCAGCTAATTCAGAGAGAATTGTTGTTCCAATCGTGTTAATGCCAAGGAAGGACGAACCGATTCAGAAAAGACTGAATGCCTACAATCTTGCAAAAGAGTTGATGGATACTGATGGAATTGGAGCAATTATCTTCGTGAACAATGAATCTTATGATGATCTGAAAAGAATCAATGTTGTTCTTGTAAACATGCTAGATGCATTTTTCAGTGATTCGTCAGCATCAAGCGGTTCAAACTTTGATGATTCAGAGAAGATGAAAATGCTGAAAGAGCCGGGAGCTTTTGTCATCGCAATGCTTTCAGATAAACGTGCAGAAGAAAATAAGACCACTACACAGGATATGATAAATGCGCTGACAGCAAAGAACATATTTCTTCCTATTAATAACGATGGAATTGTTGGAAACATTGGAATCATTAATCAAAAGAACAATAAGCTGGACGAGCATGAACTGATTAAAGCAATTGGAACACCGGAAAATGTGTTTGTTGGATACAACGGTAATGTCAATATTGCTTGTGCTTCTGGATTGAGTTATCCGGTTGAATATATTAAAAAACTTGGTCAGTCAGCAGTAGAAGAACAGAAAGAGCGCATAGAGAAAAGAAAAACAATATCTGTCTTGGACGATTTGAATACAGAGGAAATAGTTATTCCTGAAGTTAAAAAGAAAACAACTAAAGGTAAGCGGAACAGAATTTCACTTGATTTTTTGAATAGCTTATAGGAAAGGAGTAGAACAATATGAGAACACCTGCCGCATATAACAATAATCTAAAGAATCATATTATCACCATGCAAATGCTTGTGGATTGTTTATACAGTTCTAGCAAAAGAGCAAAGAATTGGAGAGATAAACAGCGTGAGTACAGAGAAAGAAGAAGTTACCACTATGATAAGTATGATAATGAAGGAAAAGCCAAAGAGAAGAAGGAAGAATACTATCATCAGAAAGAAATCATGCTCTCTGCACTGAAGCCAGTGTGCATCCACAAAGAGTGTTACGGATATGAAAGAACAAGAATCTATGATTATGAATCAGATTACATTAAATATTATGATGAATTTGTTTGGAGAAATAGCTTCTATGATAAGGTTGAGGATGCTTATGTTTGTTTTGGGGATATCGAGGATAAGAGTAAACCACTTTATCATTACTATCTTTTTTATGATGTAGGATATAATAGAACATTTCATACACCAATCAAAGAGAGTGAAGTGTCATTATATGACGATCTTGAAGTAGTAGAGATTGATAAATTGGATACAAAAGGATATGACATTGCAGATCTACTTTCAAATCAGTTTGTAACAAAGGTAATTAATCTAATCGAGTCAGAAGACTTTAGATTAGTAGAAAATATTTAAAAGCACAGGAGGATTAAACAAATGAAAGGAACAGTAAAATGGTTTAACACACAGAAAGGCTATGGATTCATTGTAGGGGATGATGGAACGGATTATTTCGTTCATTACTCCAATATTAAAGTCAGTGAATTCCGACACTTAGATGCAGGAGATCACGTAGAGTTTGATGTGGAAACAAATGACAAAGGCATTCAGGCAATCAATGTAGTTCCAGTGCTTACTATGAGCATGATTAAAGAAAGAGCTGCAAGACACAATATGCACCTTGAAGAAGCTGTCGGATGCGGTGCAATGGGATGGATGGTCGTGGATCAGAACAATGTCATTCAGACGGATGAACATGGAATGTCCCTTGAAGAACTGGATCATTATTTCAAAAACTGATGGAGGTGAAATCATGCAAGTACAAGCGGTACATAGAAATATCATTTTTGCAACAGGACGTGTTTCTGTAGATAAAGACACACCAAATCAAATGTCAGCACCATTTTCACAAATCCAATACTGTGAACCAGACGAAATGTGCAAGGCAGGAAGTTTGTTCTTTCCATTTATCAGAAATGGATATCAGCTTGGATATACAAAAATTCCGCTAGAACATATGAACATTAGGAAAAGAAACGTTCCTACAGGTCGGATTGTAGAAATAGAAATGCTTGATACCGGGAAAACCGTAGAAGTGCAGTTTTTAGAAAAATCATTTTAGAGTGAGAGAATAGATATATATAGGACTGGTTACATATCCAATGCCAGTCCTGGCAAATAAAAATTATTTAAAAAAAGGAGATTAGAAATTATGAAAAAAGAACAGATGAAAGAAATTATGAGAGAAGGAACGCAGGATGCAGAAGACAAGATTTATGATGGCGTAATTGCAGATATGGAGAGTTGTTTTGGAAAACTGAAGAAATCAGATATTAATATTCCGTTTATCAAGGAAATTGGGGATATGAGTTTCGAAGATACGATAGATAAGATTATCGAAAAGTGGGCGGATTGCAATGAAAACACGGAACAGGAAGTAAATAATAAGCGTATGCTGGTAATGCAGTTTGCAGAACTTCCACAGCATTATAGTTATGTATATACGCTGTTTTCTAGTAGTAAGAAAGCAACAGAGTAGTCATAGCAGAGAACATATTTATATAAGAAGGAACTGCGACAGTCGAGTTGCGGTTCCTGGATAAAAGAAGGACAAATAACATATGGATACAATTACAAGCAAGCAGCTTGAGGAAGAACTGGATTAAAAAGAAGTAGTTTGAGCGTTTACAGAGGCTATAATTGGAGGATGATTTTTCGTCCTCTTTACAGAAAAATAGGAGGGGAATGACATGGAAGAATTTAGATTTGAAGAAATGAGAAATGCTTTTATGAATGAAGTGCGAAAAATAGGAAAGAAAAATCTTGAATATGCACAAAAAACTGGAAGACCATTTTATATAGGAAATTTGCATATTACAGATGGAGTCCGAGCATTAGGATATTCAGAAGATTCAGCGGAATTAGATGATATCTTCAGTAAATATATTAAATGTGATTGGGGAGAAGGATGGAGTGATGCAGCAATTAATGATAAAGCAATAGAGACAGGATATGGTGATGTAATGGGAATTTATCGGTTGAATGGACATGTTATTTGGATAAAAACAGATTTGAATGAATGTACCAGAACAACAATTCTGTTACCAGAAGAATGGTAAGGTCAAAACAAAAATAGTTTCTTCAGGTAGTTTATCAAATTTTCAGATTTAAAAAATGAAAAAATCGAAAAAAACGTGTAAAATAACATATAAGAAGATCTTTTGAAATATCAAATCGAATAAATCTTATTCAAATCAACGGTATACCATAAGTTACAAGTGAATATAGGAAATTAAGAAGATGTGAAACAGATTCATATCTTTAATGAAATACAATTTTGGAGGAATAGCATATGTATACAGGAAGAAAGACACCAATGTACATAGTTAGATCACTAGCTATGACTAATTGGCTTTGCAACAATGGATTTCAGATTCTAAAGGTTGAAGATTCAGAAAAGGATGACAGATTGAAGGTGTTTTTATTTGAAGATACACCGGCACTTCATGGGATGATGATGAAGTATCGGAAGAGGAAGAGAGTGTGATTGTATGGCAAATGGCGTAAACAGTAGAGTCAACATCACATGGGATGACTTTAAAACATATTTACCGAATTATAAGTTTGACGAAAAACAGATGGAATTTTTCAAGAATACATTAGAAAGTATCTTACATAACCGTAACACAAACAAGGTAACTTGTTTCGGTGCAAGATGCGGCATCGGAAAATCAACAATGATACACACGTTGATGCATAGCTGCATTGCAAATTTTAGATATGAAGGAAGAGATGTCCCTCAAGGATTGATTGTAATAACTGACTCTATCAAAAGATTAGAGGAGCTGTCCAGTAGCAATAAAGATTTAGCAAAAAAATATTGGGGTGAGTATTTTAGAGATCTTGGAATTGAGTATCATTATGAAGATTTTGAAAGAAATACCATTGTTCTGAAATCAGACGAACCCTTTAAGAAGCAGATGATAAGTCAGCGTTACAAACCAATCGTACTATTGTCCACTCAAAGATACTTCATGTTGAGTAAAAATACAAGAGAACAATTGTTTACATTCACATATAATGGGAAAACATTGAAGAGAGACATCATAATTTTCGATGAATGCCCGCAGTTTTCGGAAACAGTCACAATAGATAGCGATAATCTTACACGAATTGAATCGGCACTGTATAAAGGTCTGTCTAATGAAGTTAAAGATAAGGAATTTGTTATCCGGGAGTACAAAACTTTCAAGGATCGACTGCTGAATCAGATGGATGAAAAAGAAAAATTAAATAAAGATTCTAATGTGACTGTTTATTGGAAAGATAAAAGATATGCAACTATGACACCGAATGATAACATATTTTTTGATGTGATCTATGACAATATTGAATCTCTCTCAAAACAGTATAGGCAATTCTTAAAAGATATCTTGTGCCTACAAAAGATAGCTCAAGAAGGAGCAATATTTCACTGTGTAAAGAAAAAGTCAGGCGAAAATTACGAAAGATCATTTATGCTTTTGATTGATAACAGAGAGTATTTCTATTTAGGTGAAGATAAGAAATTTTTCGTGTTTGATGCTACAGCTGATGTTGACCCTCGTTATGATCTTGATTATGTTGAAATCATATCAGGGGAAGAGTATAACAAACCACTTGATATGCAGATTACAAATGTAAAGGTATCTACCAGTAAAAATGTTCTATGTAAAGGTAATAAAAAATCAAAAACAACGACAACAGCAATTTCAAATTATTTGAAAGAAAAGAAGAGAAGTGGCTTCGGAGACCATAAAGAGATTCTATTAGTCGTGTACAGCAGCCTGGTTAGAAGATTCCAAAAGGATTTCAAACATATAGGATACTTTGGTAATTTGAAAGGTTTTAATGATTATAAGGAATTATACCGCATGGCTCATATTGGAATGAACAGATTTCCTAATTTGGTTTATTTCTTTATATATTGTGGTTGTCATATGGAATTGTATAAGAAGTTATCTGAAATGTCTGAAGAAGAGTCATTGAAGTTTTTTGATGAATTGACTAAAAATCACAACAAGGAATATGAAAGTGTTGTTACCGGAATAATGCTGCGATGTATGTTAGCAGATTTTGAACAGAATATATTTAGGCTTGCAATCAGAAATTATAGTAATACTGAACACGTTCATATTTGGACTTTTTATAATGTAGAAGATAATCTTTACAAAAGTCTTTCGCAAATGATCGAAAATAGATATCGTCCATATGGTGTGACATTTGAATATGAAGATAAACCTGAAGAGTTGAAAATCGAAGAGATAAAAAACAGGAAACCTCCGAATGGAAAGAAAATGACAAATGCACAGAAGATTATTGAATGGAGAGATCAATTACCTTTAGGTACTTCTTATAAAATACAAACGCTTTTAGAGAACACAGGATTGACAGATAAGCAATTTCAAAAAGCAAAAAGTAGTAATAAAACATTAGCTCAAATTCTTGCTTCTGATAAGACTGAGAAAAAAGGGTATTACATAGTAAGGTGATTGTAATTGATTATCTTATTGTAATAATATTTTCCCCCCTATTTCCTAATACATTATATTAGAGAATAGGGGAGAAAAATAAGAATACATGCAAATAAAAATATGCAAAATAAAATGCATTAATATATGTCAGGGGGTTCACCGAACAGCAATCCACAAAGTCTTACTATGCAATCTGCTGCGTTTTCCTTTCGGGGAAAACTTGCATCTTGCTAGTGCGACTAATGTTGTGTCTTTGCAGTTCGTCCGTGTGCCACCCCCTGAACCCCCGGCACAGGTTGATCTTAAACTTATGAAAAATAATTTAAAGGTGTGTGAATATATGTATAACAGATTGCAGGAATTAAGATGGGAAAAAGATTGGTCACAAACACAGCTTGCTATGAAAAGTAATGTGTCACATTCTACAATAAGTTTGATAGAGAATAATCCTCTTGAAAACCCACATGTTTATACTGCTATTAAACTTGCTCATGCTCTTGGTGTGTCTGTTGAAGATATATTCAAACTTTGAGATGGATGCAGAAATCAGTAAGGCACATGAGGAATATATCTAAGATCTGAAGAGATTGACTCCACAAAATTGCGAAATGAGGTCAAAAATTGGCAGATGAAACCGAAGTTTCATTTATTGCAAAAAGTGATGTATGTGCTTGCTTAAATCAAGTAAAATCGACTCTATTTCAGTTCATAGAATTGCAGGTAAGTTCTTCTTGGTTTGGTTGGTAGAAGAACAAAATAAAGTGTGATTTCATTGAAATAAAGCTAATAATAGACAAAAAGTAAGCTATAGTATTATAATATGGATAAGAGAAAGAGAGAGGGAGAATGGGAAAAGTATGAAAGAAAAAATATCGGAAATATTCTTATGGGTAATTACAATTGGATTAGTTTTAATTGTTATATTTGATAGAAATATAACAATGGTAACAATGATTGCATTTCTTGTTATAATGTGTATATGCTGTCCGGGTATTCATTTGATTTTTTATAGAAAGTCTAAAATCAAAATAAGTTCTTATAAATTTTTGCAATATTTTCTGCCATTGTTTTCTGTAATTATTGCTATTTATTTTACAATTTTCATTATTTTTACAAAAAAAATAGAAGATCTTGATGTAGCAAAAATAGTTCTGAAAATATTTGTGTATTTTATCTATTTTTTTATAATAGCTTTTGTATCGACCGAAAACAAAAGAAAAGAATATTTTATTTTTGGAATACTATATGCCATCTGTGTATTATTTTCATTTATACCTTCAAAATTTGATGAAAATATTGCTCGAGCGTTAAATACGGTAGTTGTCTATCAACAAATGGATAAAATCACATATGAATATATAATTGAAGCGATTTTGACGCCGATAAAAGAAGCGGTGCTTACTTATATTATATTTGATACTGTATTTGATAGCAATGCTGGAAGTAAAAAAAAGGAAGAAAAGCAGTGTAATAAATTTAAGGTCATTGTTGAAGGAGGAGATAATAATAAAAGTAAGAAAGAATATTTGATAAATATACAAAATATCATAAATAAAAAATCCAACCAACCATTAAATGATTAAATACCGATGGTTGGTATTTTTATACCTTTTTTCATGAAAGGGATGGAGAATAGTATATATAAGAACAAAAGATTGGAGAGTGGTTATCATATCAGCACAAATGAATTTAGACTTTGGAAGATGTCAGGTGTATAAATTGAATATTTCAGCATGTCTGACAGAAATAGAGCAAGATTATTATAATCTATATAATGATGGAATCAGCAATAAGAAGTTAAAAGAACGATTGGGAGTTCAATATCCGACACCAAAGCATCTTGCGGAGGAATTCCACATTAATGGTGAAGAAGCAAATGAGCTATTAGAATCACAATTAGACAAATCAAACTTCAAAAAATATTTGCTCAATGAGATTGGAAAATTTCCTTCAGATGGGATTCGTAAAATTAGAAAATCAGCAATCTATATTTCGGATGAAGAAGGAAATCTTACAGCTAACATGAGAACAGATAATCGGATTGTTTGGTTTGAAAACGAGTGTGTTAGAAGATGCAATGTAGACTTAACAGATGTTCCGTTGTTGACAGAGTTCCTGTTATTGAAGTGCGGTAGTGAAATATTAACAGGTATTCTTAGTCAGATTATTGATCGAGGTGTCAATCTGGATGATAAACATTATCTGTTCTATGCTTCAAGCACAGGGCAGATGAAAGAAAAAATAATTACATTAGTGGAAAAAGAATACTGGAAGAAGAATCAAGAGTCTCTTATGTGCGGATTGACACAAGAACGTATTAATTCTGTAGGTGGAATCAATATGGGAAAGTTCTTTTCAGCAAAAGCTTTAAATATATCAAACAGTGTGAAATATGATTCCAGTGTTAGCATTGATGATGTAATTATAGTTCCAGATTTTAAAACAATGGTTTCTGGAATGGTTAATTATTTGGATGTAGATACGTTAGAAATTAAGTTGAAAAAAATGGAGATTCCGATTGAACATATGGATGGAGCAGGTATATTTATTCCAGGCACATTTCCATGTAGCTGCCAGATAAGAGGTGGATGGTTGAAAGGTGCGGTGTTCCCTTTTGATTTCCATAGATTTATTGAGAAATACAGAGAAGAATTGTCTGATGTTCATATGAAAGATGCTTGGGGAAATTTTGTTTCTGTAGAAGAGTTTTTAAGTGCAAAGATGATTCTTACAGACAGTCAGCTAAAGATGCGGAAGTATTACCAATCTATGCAAGAGTACAGAGATTGTTTCAAAAAATCAAATCTGTCAATTACAATTAACAACTGTGCGCATACACCAAAAGAAGAGGTGAAAGTGGCATATCAGCCGTTTCAAACAATTCCAAGAGCCAATTTAACAGAGGAATCCATTAAAAAATTGACGGAGAAGACAATAAATTATATCAATGATGCAAAGATAGATCCGAAGATTGCATTAAAACTTATGGGGATTGAATTGGAGTCAGAAGATGATACATTTGACGGATCAGAATTAAAATCACTTCATGCAGCTATCTTAAAGCATCCGCAAATGTTAAATGATGTTCATGTACAGAAAACGATGGAAAGTGCATTAAAGTCAGTAAGAAAAGAGGCGCAAGGATGCAAGTTGGTTTTAGATGGTTTTTGGAGTTACATTTGTCCGGATTTGTTTGCTTTTTGCCAGTGGTTATTCTTAGGGCAAGATGTACCGGAAGGCTTAATTCCGAAAGACTATATATACAATCATTATTATGATGGTAAAGAAATCATAGAAACCTGCTGCCTACGCTATCCTCATTTGTCAGATTGCGAGCATGGAATCAAAAAAGTGCTACAATCAGAAGAATGTAAAGAATGGTTTGTTGGGACGGATACCATTGTCAGTTCACATGATTTGATTTCTAAAGTGTTACAGGCTGACTGGGATGGAGATCATATCTGTCTTGTACATGACAAAGCATTTTTGGATATTCTGGACAGAAATAAGCAGCCGTTATTCTATGATATGACAAAAGCAGAACCTTTGTTGATTTCTGATGAAGCCATTGTGACGTGTCTAACAAGTAGTTTTCATAATGAAAATATTGGATATGTTTCGAATGCAATAACAAAGATATTTAGTTCAGAAGAAGAACCAGATACAAAGCTAGTAGAGATTCTATGCGCATACAATAATTATGTTATTGATTATTTTAAGACACAGAAATCTATGGACTTGAAACAGTATGCATCTGTTTATATGGATTATAAAGATTCAAATAATGGTACATGCAAATATAAATGTCCACATTTCTTTATGTATGCAAAAGATAAGAAATCTGCACAGTGCGAGAAATATAATAAAAAGAGTAATGCAGACAGAATCAGCAAATATGTAGCGGAAAAGACATCAAGTGGCATCTCAAAAATAAATTATTCAAATAAAGAAATATTCAATCCGGAGATACTAAAGAATTCTAACATCGAAGTGAAAAGGACATCCGATAAGTATATCCAGTTGCGAGAATTATTGGAAGAATTGAAGAAAGAACATTCAGCGTTATACAAGCAGATGAAAAAAGATTTAAAAGCAAAGGAATCAGATAAACAGCTTTTTATCATCTATTGTAGTGCAAGGATAAAAGAGATTATCTCTGATAGGAAAGAAGCTGTCAATTATCTTGTGGATATAGAATATCATTCAGAAGAATTTAAGAAAAAGAAAAAGGATATTCTGTGGAATTGTTTTGGAGATATCTTGTATGAAAATCTTTGTGGAAATGTTGAAGGTGGAATTGTTATTGCACCAAGAAGAGATGTATATCAATCGTCTGCTAAGAGAGAAAAAGAGATTGTAGAGAGCCGAGAAAAAATAAAAAAAGAACAAGATGAACTTCAAAAAGTTTTTATTACGTCAAATGTGTACGATTATTTGATGGATGCTACTACTAGAAAAGGCTGCGAAAATGACAGGTATGTTTTGTTTGTGTTATATGTTTTGATTGAAAGGTATAGGAAAAGATATGGTGAAGATAATGATTATATCCGATTATACAAAGGTTTAAAGCAAAAAAACAAATTTACTCCGGCAACAATTGACGGATGGATTGACACAAAAATTACTTCAAAAGCATTGGATAGATTGGAAAGGCATGGATATATCAAGCGTGAAGTCTTACAGAAATATGATAAAATTTATATACTTGATATTCCACAGGAGCAGGGCGAAGAATTATTTGTTTCCGAATCTGTAAATCCATTGCTTGACCTATGGGAATTCAATGAAGATAGGAAGATCGGCAGATGCGAAATTTGTAATAAAAAAATTCGTATCATTGGAAATACAAAAACTTGCTCAACTAAATGTTCTACATTACTAGGAAAAAGTAACAAAAACAAGAAACAATAATTGTATATTATTACCAATTAGGAGGTTCGGAAAAATTTTCGAGAGTCAAAATCGCTTTAATTATAAGGCTTTTTTGGCTCTCTTTTTTAAACTGAGGATTTAGTATAGGGAGGACGTAGTGAATTTATTTTCACGTTTTCGATAAATATTTTTACAAAGAAAGGATGTGAGAAAATATGACATTGAGTCAAGTGGTTGAAGAGTATTTGAATTCCAATGGAATTAAAAAAGAATATTTTGCTTCTTATATTGGATGCGGACTAAGTAAATGTACTATGTGGTTCAAAGGGCAGAGAAAACTTAATCCAGAACAACTTCAGAAGACACATGAATTCTTATCCGGGAAACATATTAAAACAGTAGAAGACATTATGAAGGAGGAGTAGCTTATAGTGACTGTAGATATAGATGAAATGAGTTACACATATCTTATTCAATTATTGAACGAAAAATTCTATTCGACAACAAAAATTTCAGAATTACAGCAAATCAATAAGCTGTATAAAATATTAAAATTCGAGTCAGAAACCTGGCTCTCAAAAATCAATTAAATTCAACGGCATTTCAGCCAATATTTCACACAAAAAAGGAATAAAAACATATGAGCAAAACATTCAATTCGTTTAATGCTCTGAAAAAAGCAATTCAAAAAGAAGTTCAAGATGCAATGAATGAAGTGGTCAATACTTCATTTGTCAATGCACATTCTAATGTAGATCAATTCTATAATTCACCGGAAGGGCGATATCAAAGAACAGGGCAGTTAGCAGAAAGTCCAGAGATGTCATTGTCAGGTGGTGGGGATTCATATCATGGAGAAATAAGTCTTGATACTGGATTCCGTTATAATCCGGCTGGAAGAGATACGCAGACAATCTATGGATATGCAGAAGATGGCGGACTTCTTGGAAATGGTGGCTTTTGGGAGCAGACAAAAAAAGATGTAGAAAAAAATATCAATGAAGCATTTAGTAAAAGATTCGAGTAGGAGATGAAAAAGCATGGATAAATATAAAAAGAAAATAGGACATTTTGTGTGGGTGATTTATAAAAACGGGTCGGGAGTAATGGGAGAAGTCCTTTCGGTGAAAAAAATCGAAGATTCAAAAGAAGAAGATCCGTATTTTCAATTTTTGCTTCAAGTAGGAACGTATTATGTGGAAGTAGATGCACGTGAACTTATAGATGTGTATGATCTTACGAATATATATGGACAGAAACAGGAATACAAACTAGAAGATTTTGGTATGAATTCTTCTTTAGAAGATAATGAGATTATGGACGAAATAATCAAGTCATGGGACAGCTATGAAGAAAATGAAAAGAAAAATCTTAGTTATCTGATTCGTTTCAAAATGGATGAGGAAGTCATTGCAGGATTTATGGATAAAATTTCAGCGTTAATCCACGAAAATGAGCGATTAAAGCATGATATAAAACGTATGAGTTCACCACGATTGATTGGCGAGTCATTACTTGGAAGTCTTATTTCTTTACATAGTTCAAACGGTGAAGGAGAAGATTAATGGCAGAAGATTTTAAGATAAATATAGACGCTGAACTCAATACAGAAGAAGCAGAGCAAAAGCTGAATGCTCTGTTGAATGAAAAAAGAAAGATAACACTAGATGTTGAGGTCAGCGGACAGGATACAGCAAAAAAATTAAAACAGAATATTGAAAATGGACTAAAAAATGTAAAAATTGATACGTCTGCTATGAGTAAATCTTTGGCAGACTCTTTTAATATTACGGATAAATCAACAATTAGCAAGCTTCAGAAGCAGCTCAATTCAATGATGACAAGCCTTGGAAAGTCATGGAATGGGCAGAAATTTAATCTTGGAGATGGATTTGAGACATCCATGACAAGTGTAGTAAATACATTAAAGAAAAATGCAAAGACGCTCCGTTCTTCTGGGGCGTTTGATGACTTCTATGATTATTTCAAAAATCAGAAAATCCTTGTTACCGATGCTCTTAAGAAAGAGCTTGGTGATTCAAATTACAAATCCCTTTTAAATCAAAACATCGGAAAACTCGTTACCGATACAAAGAAATCCACAGCGACCATCAATTCAATGTGGTCAGAACTCAATGGTAAATTCCCTAATTTATTCCCGGACAACATTACAAACCAAGCAGATCAGTTGAATCACGCTTTATCAGTTTGGAAACAGGCACAGGCTGATATCAAGAAGATTTCAGCAGAAAATATGAATGTTTTTGAAACAGGAAATGTTGATTCAAGAGCATGGGATTCTGTCATCAATATGGCTTCTAAGATGGAATCAGCACTAAAACATAGTATATCAGAAGCAACAGAGGTTGGAAAAACTACGATCGATTTAGATGTCAATATCAATTCCGAACAAATCACTTCACAGATTCGAGAAGCAATCAGTTCTGCGTCAGCTTCAGCAGGTGAAGCATTAAATATTGACTTGAAGTTTAATCAAGAAGAGTTGTTATCCAATCTTCGAAGTGCAATTAATAAGATTGCAACAGGAGATGAACCAGTAAAAGTAGACATTGATGTTGATAAAAATGGATTTCAGGAGAAGTTGAATGCAGCGTGTCACAACATGGAAATCCCTGTTGACTTCAAAATTGATTCTGAAGATATTGCAAGTAAGATTAAAGCAGCAGGTAATAGTATTGTGGATATCGAGTTAGATTTAAGCGTCAATACTGATTCTGTGAAAAAGGCTGTAGATGAAAGTATTAATATTGGGTCAGACATTGACAGCTCAAGTATTAATCAGTTACAGAACGCTTTGCAAGGTATAAATAATGCAGGACGGCAGAGTCAGAATATCTTTTCTTCAATTGGAGGAAGTGTAAAAGAAGCATTCTCAAGTATTTACAATGTCTCTAACTCGCTCCAGGATGTAATGTATAAGATGTTTGAAGCAGGAAAGAAAGCTACGGAAACTGTTAAAGAATTCAATGACATTAAAACGAATCTTGCAATGGCTACAAATGCCGATTCGGACTATATTGATAATCTAATGAATGATTATAACAGTCTCGCACAGGAACTTGGAAGTCTGACAAGTAGCGTAGCGGAATCAGCGGATAGTTGGTTGAGGCAAGGACGATCAATGGCAGACACCAATTCGCTGATTAAGGATTCTCTTGTATTATCAAAAGATGCAGAATTAAGTTCTTCCGACGCTTCAGAAATCTTAACAGCAACACTAAATGGGTTCCAATTGGCAGCAGATCAAGCAAGTAGAGTGAATGATATCCTAACAAGTATTGATTTGGAAAGTGCGTCAGGAGCTGACAGTATTGGAACAGCTTTGATGAAAGTAGCATCACAGGCGAATAATGCAGGGGTAAGCTTGGAAAAGACAAGTGCTATTATTGCTACAATTAAGGACGTGACACAGGATAGTGATGAAAGCATTGGTACAGCCTTGAAGTCTGTTTTATCCCGTATGAATCAGATTAAGGCAGGAAAATTTGTAGATTCAGAAACAGGAGAAAGCCTAAACGATACAGAAAAAGTATTGAAGAAAATCGGTGTGTCCATGCGTGACAATACAGGAATGTTCAGAGAGAGTGAAGGTGTTCTTGATGATATCGCAAAGAAATGGAAGACATTAGATAGAAATAGTCAGAAAGCCATAGGAACCGCAATCGCCGGGACACATCAGATGAATAAATTTCTGTCTATGATGGACAACTGGGGCAAAGTTGAGAAGTTGACGAATGTGGCTTATAATTCAGAAGGAACAGCCGAAAAGAAATTTCAAGACAATTACCTTAAATCCCTTGAAGCTAAGACAAATCAGTTAAAATCTTCTCTTGAGGGATTATCAACATCATTAATTTCGGATGATATGTATGCAGGATTCCTAGATGGTTCTAAAGCAATTGTAGATTTTGTGGACAAAACAAATCTTCTTAAAGGCGCACTTGCTGGACTTGGAACTTTCGGTGGGGCATTTGTTTTCAAAAATCTTACATCCATGATTCAAGGTACAGTGCGTGAATTCTCCAATCTTGGAAATGCAATGAATCTTGTTAAAAGCGGAACAATTGATACCAAAGGATTCAAAGAGCTTTTGAACTTAACACAGGGATTGTCTGAATCTCAAATGCAGTTGGTTCTTTCTAGTACATCTTTGTCGGACGCACAGAGAGTTCAACTTCTCACCAATTCAGGTGTGGCACAGGCAGAAGCAGAAGCAACAGTAGCAGCCATGGGATTGTCTACAGCAAATGGAGCAGCAACAGCAAGTACCGTATCTTTTAGTTCAGCTCTTGAAGGACTTTTTGCAACCATGATGGCGAATCCAATTATTCTTTTATCTGCTGCGGTAACAGCAGGAGTAATGGTATGGCAATCATATAAACAATCTATAGAAGATGCAGTAAATTCAGCATCTACAGCCGGACAGAAGTTTTCTGAAAATACATCATCATTGAATGAACAGATTTCAAAGGTCGAAGAATTAAGAGAGTCTATTGCTTCAGGTGTTCTTTCTGATGAAGAAGCATACAATGCTAAATTTCAGTTATTAGATATTCAGAACCAATTAGCATCTACATATGGAGAAAGTGCAAGTTCCATCGATCTTGTGAACGGTAAAATGGAAAAACAGATTGCTCTTATGCAACAGCTTCAGGTTGAAGATGCAAAGAAAACTCTGAATGAAAACAAGACAGGTTTTGATAAAATCAAATCTGAAATGACAAAGACACGTAAGTCTGGAATTGCACAATTCAATGGTGGCTCAAAGGATGCAGAAGCAGTTGCAGAAATAGCAAAAAATTATGTTGATAAAGGTTTGTCTCTTCAGAAAGACTCGACAGGAGCTTATACGATTACATTCAAAGGTGATGTGACACAAGCAGAATCTACATTGAATTCCTTTATGAATGACGTACAGAATCGTATTGATACTGTTGGAGATAATAACGGAATTTTAGAAGGAGTTATTGATTCTACATCATCTGAACTATCTAAATTCAAAGGAATAATTGATGAATATGGAGATGATTACAATAACTTCCTCCAAGCAGATATCATATCAAAAGGACTGGATGCTGGAAGTCCTGCTGCCATTTTGGAAGATTATAAAGATGCAATTGAGAAATATAATGAAGCTCTCTCAAATGGTGATAGTTCTGCCATAGATAAAGCAAAACAGTCTTTTGATGCTGTATCATCTTCTGTAGATGGAGTATTAGGTAAATATTCTAAATATCAGTCATTATTCGATGACGTTGGAAATTCACTTGATACAAATGCAATCAAAGTAAACGATTTCAAAAATTCTGTCAAAGATATGTTCCAAGGTGGAATTGACGAAGAGTACAAGAAAATCAAAGATTGGGGACTTGACAAGTACGAAGATCAAATCAAAAATGCTACTCTTCCAACAACATTTGGAAATGTCGATATGGACAACCGAAAAGTTATCAAATGGAATACTGATGAACTTGAGAGATTTAAGACACAATTACAAGATATTCAGTATTTTGATGCAGATGGTAATTTTATCGAGTCTTATTACGATCAATTAAGAGCAAGTGCAGACAACATTGATACGGTATTTGGAGATGTCATTAACAAAATAGAAGGGTATGATGGTATCACAGATATTGCATTCTCTCATATTGTAAATAATGATGACGGTACTTATCAATTCTTAGGTCAAAAATCTGCTCAAGAATATATTTATGGAATCCTTGACGCTGCGAAAGAAGATGGTGATTTATCTCTTTCTCATATCCTTGATTTGGATAAAAAGGGAATTGAAGATGCAGCACTGTTTAATGCAAATGGAGAACAGGTTGGACAAGCGTATATACATGGAATCATTTCTGGATTCAATGAAAATGCAACAGATATATCCATGCTTACTCACTTTGCAGGTAAAGAAGGTGCGCTTGGAATAATAAAAGATAAAAATATCTTTAAAGACTTAACAGATGTAGATTTAAAAAGCATTGATATTACGAAAGGTAACTTGGATGAAGTTGGATCATCATTAAAAGATGTTGTAGACAAAGCAATTGAAATCGGTGTTGTTTCTGATGATTCTGCTGAATCAGTTGCAAAAGTGGTTGATATTCTTACTGATATGGGATTGACCGGCTCTGTATCAATTGACAACTTAACAAAGTCATTTACAGAAGCACAAGATTCTATCAATAAGACAACTTCTAATATGGAATCTCTGAAATCAATTCTCTCGGAATCTGTTTCCGGTGCTGGAATGTCTGCGGATAGCGTTAAAGCATTTAAGGATATGTTTGGTGATGATGCTGATAAAGCATTGGAAAAGACAGCAAATGGATATCACTTAAATCAGAAAGCGTTAGCTCAATTACAGAAACAACAAAAGCAGAGTACAAAAACAGATTACTTGGGTTCATTAGCCGATCAACAAGAAGCACTTAGAAAAGTCGAAGAATCTATTTCAAAAGGATTGCTTGCAGGACAAGATGTCAGTGCATATGCAACACAGAGAGATAGCATTAAGCAAAACATAGAGACTCTTCAAGATTTAGCATATCAGTATGAAAATGCACTCTCCGCCTATAATCAATGGCAAGCTGCTATGTCTGGTGGCGAAGAAGGTGATATGTATGATTCCATTCAAGGAAATCTTGAATCTGCAAAGGAATTGTATGATAAAGGATTGACAGGCACAAATAAGTTCCGTGAATTTGTTGATTTGATGAGTAATCAAGACTTATCAACTGCTTCAAATGAAGAGATTGTTTCTGCATATGAATCTGCAATGCCTAAGATTAAACGTTACTTCACTGAAGGTCAGGAAGGTGCTGTAAACTTCTTAAAGGATATTCAAAATATCAATTCTGAATGGGCGCATATGAATGATGATGGTTCATGGAAAATTGATTTCGGAGTAGGCAACGACCAAGAAATTGCAGATAAACTTGGTGTTGATGTAGAAGCAGTCCAGGCGGTAATGAGAAAACTCAAAGATTATGGTTTTGATATTAACCTAGATCAGCCAGTACAATCATTGGACGAGTTAAAAACATCTGCGGAATCTGCAAAAGAATCTCTCGTTGATATGAATGAGACATCTTTCAATGGTATTAACCTTGATTCCTCTTCATTTAGTGAAGTTACGGATGAGATTGAAAAGGTTCAAAGCTACATCGAAACTATTCAAGAAGATTCTGAGATAGACCCTGATGTAAAAACAGAGAAACTTCAACATGCAAATGAGATACTTGAATACCTTGTTCAAAAGCAGCAAGAACTTGGACAGTCAGATATTGAAATCACAGTTAATGCAGATGAATTAGAATCCAAAATAAATGATGCCAAATCAGCATTGGGTGAATTTAAGAATGAAGGTGGAACTGTAGATATCTCTCTTAGTGGTGCGCAGGATGCGGTTGATAATTTACAGACACTTCTCTATCAGAAAGAAATGCTCACTAACACTTCTGTGGTTATGTCAATTGATACAAGTCAAGTTGATGGGAAAATCGGAGAAGCTATTGCCCTGTTGCAAGAGTATCAAACAGCTGTAAACAACTTAAATGCACAGAATGAGCTTGGCAAAGCTGGTGTGGACATAGATACAACTGAAGCACAGCAGAAAGTTCAAGACCTTGCAAGTAAAATTCAAGGATTAGATGGGAACACAAAAGCATCATTATCATTGGATACTTCTGAAGTACAATCTGCTCTTACGACATTGACAGAAACGAAAGTTAATGTTAATGCAGGAGTAAATCTTGATACAGCTGCTCTTGGAACGATTCAATCTTCTATTTCAGCAATTACACCACAGATGTTAGTAAATGCAAAAGTAGACAAGACACTTGTTGATGGATATGATCCTGAAGATAAGGATGCAAAGGTTAAGTTTACTGCGGAACATTCGGATGTAGATGCTTACAAACCATCAAATAAGAATGCAAAAGTAAATTATACTGTACACGTATCTGGACTTGAGAATCTTCCGGGAAATAAGGAAAGAAGCCTTACATATAATGTCAAAACAAATGGTAGTGTATCTCCGGCAAATGGTACAGCTCATGCAGCAGGAACAACTAATGTATCAGCAAATAAGAATTGGGGATTAAAGCAGAATGAGCCACACGCACTTGTCAATGAGTTAAAACCTGAAATCATTGTAAGAGATGGACAGCCATTCATAGTAAATGATGGAGATCCTGCATTTACAAGTTTGAAGCAAGGGGACATTGTGTTTAATGGAGAACAGTCAGAAGCTCTATTAAAGAATGGATATGTAACTGGTTCTCATGGGAAATTAGCTTATGAGGGGGCGCATTCTTTAGGTACAGCGTTCTCTAATGGAACTGGTAAATTTAATGTCGGCAGTAGTGGAAGTAAATCATCATCTTCCTCCAAAAAGAAATCATCAAATTCCTCCTCCAAATCCTCATCCAAGAATTCCTCAACTTCATCTTCAAAATCTAACTCTTCATCTGATTCTTCAAATGACAAAGAGGAAACAAAAGAAACCCTTGATTGGATTGAAACAAAGTTAGACCGTATCAAACGTAAGATTAACGAATTAGATACAACTGCTTCAAGTACATATCGCACATGGTCAAAGCGTAATGAAGCATTATCTTCTGAGCTTTCAAAAGTAACCGAAAAAATCTCATTACAGCAACAGGCATATGACAGATATATTAAAGAAGCTGAATCAGCCGGGGAAGGTCTTTCTTCGGATTGGATTGATAAAATCCAGAATGGTAAAATTGACATTGAAACAATCACGGATTCTGATCTGAAAGAAAAGATCAATGATTATAAGAATTGGTACGAAAAAGCTCTTGATTGTAGAGATGCGATTGTTGATCTCAAAGAACAAGAGTCTAAACTAATTGAACAACGTTTTAATAACATTAAAGATGAATACGATGCAATCTTAAAACAGTTTGAACATACACAATCAATGCTTGAGGGTGCGATTGATATTACGGAGACATCTGGATATATTGTTAGCACAAAGTATTATGACAGCCTGATTTCTAACGAAAATGAAAAAATCAATAAGCTGTACGCAGAGCGTGAAGCACTGGTAAATTCTTTAAATAGCGCACTTAACAGCGGAAAAATAGATAAGTATTCTGAGTCATGGTATAACATGCAAGACGAAATAGATTCTATTGATGAGTCTATTCAGGACTGCAATAAGAGTACAATCGAATGGGGAAATAGTATTCGTCAGATTCAATGGGATTTATTTGATAAACTTCAAGACAGAATCTCTAAGATCAATGACGAAGCAGATTTCCTTAAAGAACTTATGTCCAGTGAGAAGATGTATGACGACAAGAATGGTGGTCAGATTACAGAATATGGAAAAGCTACATTTGGTCTTCATGGCGTAAAACACAATACTCTCATGGCACAGGCTGATGAGTATAGAAAAGAAATGGAAAAGATTGACGAACAGTTAAAATCTGATCCATTCAATCAGACACTTCTTGACCGTAGAAGTGAATTACTTAAACTTCAGCAAGAGTCTATTACGTCTGCAAAGCAGGAAAAGGATGCGATTAAAGATTTAGTTGAAGATGGTATTAATTCTCAACTTGATGCACTTCAAAAGTTGATTGATAAGTACACTGATTTGCTTGATACCAACAAGGATATGTATGATTATCAGAAACAGTTAGCCGAAAAGCAGAAAGAAATATCTTCCATCGAGAAACAGTTAGCTGCATATCAAGGAGATACTTCTGAAGAAGGTGCATCAAAGAGACAGCAGTTACAGAATGATTTGAATGATGCGAAACAAGATTTGGCTGAAACTCAATATGAACGTTCAATTGCAGATCAGAAGAAATTATTGGATGATTTATATGAACAGTATGAAGAAGTCCTTAATATGCGACTGGATAATATTGATGTTCTTGTATCTGATGTGATTGCAAATGTAAATTCTGAAGCTGGAGCAATTAGAGATACATTAGAAGCAAAAGCTGATAGCGTTGGTTACACAATGACGGGAAGCATGAATACAATTTGGAATTCGGCAAATCAAGTTATTACCAATTATGGTACTAATTTCTTGTCTTCTATTACAGGAGTTCAGAATGCAATAAATGATTTGACGAATCTTATTAAACGAGCTGTAGATGCTTCTAATAAAAAAGCAAGTGCTAGTTCTTCTAGTACAAAACCATCATCTTCTACTTCTACTCCAAAACCTGCAACACCTACACCAACTCCAAAACCTGCAACAACATCAAGTGGCGATGGTGTTCCGAATGTTGGTGATGCGGTTACGTTTAACAGTGGCGCATATTATTATAGTTCAGATGGGTTATCTCCTACTGGAACACAGATGCATGGACAGACAGTATATATTACTAAAATCAACAATGCATCTTGGGCAACGAAGAAGTATCATATTTCCAAGGATAAAAATGCAGCGCATCCTCTTGGATGGGTTGATTTAAGTCAGATTAGTGGATATGAGAAAGGTATTAAGTCTGTTCCAAAAGATGAAATGGCTGTTGTCGGAGAACATAAGAAACCTGAAACAATTGTACTTGATGATGGTTCTATTTTAACTCCGTTAAGTAAGAATTCATCTGTGTTTAATAACGATGCTCATGAAAACTTATGGAGTTTTGCAAATGATCCACAAAGATTCATTGATAGCATGATTCAGAACCCACCGGAAGTTCCGAACATGTTTAATGAGTTTGCAACGAATCAGACATTTAACTTTGATATTAAAGTAGACAATCCTGCTAATTATGCTGAATTCTATTCGGAAATGATGAGACGATTCCAAAAGGATGTTAAAGCAGAAAAAATTATTCAAGATATGACACTTGGACAGATTATTGGCAAGGGTAGCATGAGTAAATATAGACAAAGATTTTAAAAGTGAGACGGTGTAGTAATGCATCGTCTCTTTTGAGAAAGGATATAGTTGATATGGATTTAGACAAGAAACTTAAAATAATGGAAAATAGAAACACACTTTTAGAGAAAGAAAATAAAAAATTAAAAGAAGAACTTGCACAGAGCGGTTCATTAGATAAAAAATACAAGGAATTGGAAAAGTTAAAAGATAATTGGGAAAAGGAAATATCTGATATTCGAGCATTAAAAGAACAATATACTCGTCTGTTAGATGGAATGAAAAAACTGAAGAAATTTAGATAGAGGGAGAATTACGTGGAACAACAAGAAAAATTAAAATTGTCGTGCGTCAAAGAAAAGAAAATACTTATTGCTTATGAAATATCACATATAGATATGACAATTACAAGCAAGTCAGTAAAGGCATTATGGCTTGAGTGGTATCCAGAGGATGCGACATACTTTGATATGTTACCGTACAAATGGGATACTTGTTACAATTGGATCAGCAAATATATTAATAAGCATGATTCGAAGTTTATATGTGAAGCAATTAAAAAGCAACGTATTCGCCAAAAAAGAGAGTTAAATAAAAAACTAAAGTATACGAATACGAATGCATATATCATCTTAATCAAATCTAATATTAAAAGAAATCAATTAGCAAAATATCTTTATGTTAATGGAGCGGAAAAAAGAACAGGTGATTTCGGCTCTATGGTTGTATATATCAAAAGTCTAAAAGAAATTCCAAAAAAATAATTGAATAGAAATTAAATGAAGGCGGTCTAAATACTGCCTTTTTTGATGTAAAAAAATCCCGTGTAGTCCGGAATGAATAATAGACTGCACCTGCATGAGAAATAGGTTCATGCATGTAAAAGAATGGAGGACATTTTGAGAAAAAATAAAATATAATGGAACAAAAGTGTGTAAAGTGTGCGGAAGAGAATTACTAATAAATAAATTTCCATTTAAAGGAAGAACGTGCAAAGAATGTAAGAATAAGAAGAAACGAGATCTTGCTGCACAAAAGAGAATAGAGCAATATCTTTCTGATGAATCCATGCACTTCAAGAGGAAATATAAGAAAATTGACTCGTCAAGAATACTAAGAAAGAATGATTCTGGAATAGATTTTATTGATAGAAATGAACGATTTGTGAAGCTATTATATTACAAAGACACCTGGTACAGCAGTCATGGACGTGTGATTGAATATAGAGACGGTAAATATAGAGTTCAGCGTGGCAGTAAGGATAGAAGAACAGGAAAAAAGGTTTTTACACTTGAAAAAGAAAAATATGTGAAGTCTACGAAGAACTTTAAATATGTAAAATGTAAGGTATCTGCGGAAGAATTGGCAGTAGAAACGTTTATCGTTAATTACGACATAGTAAATAACATAAAAATATGGCATCAATTGAACAACGAAAACGACTTGTATTATAAGAATTTGTATCCAGTTACGGAAAAACAATATGACCGATTGACAGAATTACAGAAAGAATCTGCGTTTCCGCTGTCTGAAGATCTTATAATGCAGGTAATAAATGCAGTAGAATACAAGCAAGATGGATGGAATCCGGCACACTATAAGAGAGGAATGTGTGGGATTGGATATAGCGGAATGGCTGTTGGAACAGAAGGGTATTATGAAAAATCATATACTAAGTGGAAGGATATGATGCAGAGATGTCATGATAAGGAAGTACATAAAAAATACAAGCCAGAATATGCAGATAAATGCGTGTGCGAAGAGTGGCAGAACTATGCGAATTTCAAGCGTTGGTATGACGAGCATCATGTATTTGGAAATCGAATTGATTTGGATAAGGATATACTGAAGCCGGGAAATAAGGAGTATTCCCCTGAAACATGTGTATTGATTGAACACTATATCAATACAATATTTGAGCGTCATGCATCAGATAACATATACGAAAATGAAGATGGAAAATACTTTGTTGGTAGCAATAGAAAAAAAGTATATGAGACATATGATGAAGTGTTTGAATTCGCTTGTAACAAGAAAAAAGAGCGTATAGAAAAGGTTGCGGAGAAGAATCTTGGAAGGATACCAAAGTGTGCTTATGATGCAATGCTAAGATACGATGTTGAAGCATTGATAAGACGTGATGTTATAGCAGCATAATAATATCATAAGGAAAACTATTCTATGGAACTAGCAGCAGAGGGTTTTATTAACAGGTGTATTGGAAATGCTCCTTCCCATATTTGTATCTATATGTTGTATAGTGTCACGAAGTTGTCACGTTTACATTATTTGTTTTGAAAATCCTTTATTTAATGCGTTAGCCCTCCGGGGCACGTGGGTTCGAATCCCACCAACTCCGTTTGTATGTTTAGCATGTAGGTATCATTATAACGATAAGTAAAAGTAAGAAAAAAGCACTAACAGAAGAGATATCACTCTTCTGAAAGTGCTTTTTCGTTTTAAGAATGGGAAACAATATGCTTCTTGATTGCGTTGAAACTTTCCTCACTGATCACATGCTCCATACGGCATGCATCATCAGCTGCAACCTGTGGATCAACGCCGAGTCTTTCAAGCCAGGAAGAGAGAAGAGTGTGACGCTCATATATCATGTCAGCAATTGCCTGTCCGGATTCTGTCAATGTAATATAGCCCTCACGAGATACAATAATATGTTCGCTTTCTCTGAGTTTTTTCATTGCTACACTGACACTTGATTTCTTAAAGTTAAGCTCTGTTGCAATGTCGACGGCACGTACGACAGGAAGCTTCTTGCTTAACATGAGGATTGTCTCCAGATAATTTTCAGATGATTCATTTACATGCATAGGTAATGGCCTCCTCTATATAAATTAGAATTTATTCGTATCACTATTCACAGTGAATTTTCATGTCTTTTCTTAGTATATCATAATTTATTCCTGACAGCAAACAATTTGCCAGACAAATTCAACATTGGCGTTGAACAGAAAAAATTAGAAAAACTGCAAATTAGTCATTGACAACTAATGAGAATTAGCATATACTAACTTACGAACAGAAGAGAAAATGAAAAAAATTATCAATCTCAACTGTTTTTAATAATCTATATCAAATGAAAATAGATTCCAATATCATTTTAGAAAGAAGCGTGAGATTATGCCACTTACAATGGCCAACATTGGCGAAACCAATACAATTAAGAGAGTAAGCGGAAATGATGAGACGAAGCGTTTTCTTGCAAATCTTGGATTTGTGCCCGGAGCAGAAGTGATCGTGCTATCTGCAATTGGCGGTAACGTTATTGTTAATATTAAAGATTCGAGAGTAGCAGTAAATGCTGATATGGCGCGCCATATTATGATCTGATTGAGACGCCGAAAAAGTGATGAGTAAAGTAAAGAAAGGAAGGAGTATGTGTTATGACTTTGGGTGATGCAAAAGTAGGAACTACTGTTGTAGTTACAAAAATCGATGGAGACAGTGCTTACAAACGCCGTATTATGGATATGGGAATCACAAAAGGAAGTGAACTTTTTATCAGAAAAGTTGCACCACTTGGTGATCCGGTTGAAATTACAGTCCGTGGATACGAACTTACTGTCAGAAAAGCGGATGCACAGTGTGTAGAAGTTAAATAAAACCTTATATGCAGAATAGCCTGATTGATATAACTTAAGGAGGTAAAGAGAGTAATGGCAATCACAATTGCACTTGCAGGAAACCCGAACTGTGGTAAGACAACACTGTTTAATGCTCTTACAGGAGCAAACCAGTATGTTGGTAACTGGCCGGGCGTAACGGTAGAGAAAAAAGAAGGTAAGATCAAGAATAAGAAGTATAAAAAGGAAGATGTTACAGTAACTGACCTTCCGGGAATCTATTCCCTTTCTCCATATACACTTGAGGAGGTTGTCAGCCGTGATTATGTTCTGAATGAGAATCCGGATGTAATCGTTGACCTTGTTGATGCAACAAACATTGAACGTAACCTGTATCTTACAACACAGCTTGTTGAGACAGGAGTACCGGTTGTAATCGCATTGAATATGTGCGATCTTCTTGCTAAGAGAGGTATTAAGATTGATGTCAAACGTCTTTCCATGCTGATCGGCTGCCCAATCGTTGAGATTTCAGCATTAAAGCAGAAAGGTCTGAATGAACTGATCGACGAAGCAATCAAAGTTGCGAAGCAGAAAGAAGTAAAACTTCCGGGAGAAATTTTCGCAAAAGACATTGAAGCTTCAGTAGAGAGTGTAAAAGAAATCCTTCCTGACACAATTACAGAAGATAAGAAAAGATGGTACGCTGTAAAGTTCCTTGAAAATGACAGCAAAGTTGTAGATCAGATTAAACTCTCAGGTGCAGCAAAAGCAGTTGTTGAAGACGAAAGAACAAAATTGGAGAAGAAACATGATGACGATATGGAAAGTATTGTAACTGACGGACGTTATCAGTTTATCCAGAAGATTGTCGGAACTACTGTTAAAAAAGCAAAAGAAAAATTGACAACATCGGATAAGATTGACCGTATCGTTACAAACCGAATCCTTGGTATTCCGATTTTCATCGCAGTTATGTGGCTTGTATATTACATATCTGTCACAACAGTCGGTACATTTGTAACAGACTGGACAAATGATACATTCGTTGGAGCAATCCAGGATGCAGTCGGAGGATTCCTTACAAATGTCGGAGCAAGTGACCTGATCAACGGACTTGTCGTAGATGGTATCATCGGCGGACTTGGAGCAGTACTTGGTTTCGTTCCACAGATGGCAATCCTATTCCTCTTCCTTTCTATTCTTGAAGACTGCGGGTACATGGTACGTATCGCATTCGTTATGGACCGTGTGTTCAGACATTTTGGACTTTCAGGAAAGAGTTTCATTCCGCTTTTGATTTCTTCAGGATGTGGAATTCCTGGAATCATGGCTTCTAAGACAATTGAGCAGGATAATGACAGACGTCTTACAATCATGACAGCAACATTTATCCCATGTGGAGCAAAACTTCCGGTTATCGCTATGATGGGTGGAGTTATTGCCGGTGAAGTGGCAGGATATCAGGAGAGCTCCTTCATTGCACCATTGATGTACTTTGTAGGAATCGTTGCAGTACTTGTTTCTGCAATCATCCTGAAGAAAACAAAACCTTTCTCAGGAAAACCGGCTCCATTTGTAATGGAACTTCCACAGTACCATATTCCACAGGCTAAGACAGTTCTCCTTCATGTTTGGGAGAGACTGAAAGGATTCATCATCAAAGCCGGAACAATCCTGTTCCTTGCATGCGTAGTAATGTGGTTCCTTGGCGGATTCGGATTTACAGCAGATGGATTTGGACTTGTAGAAGACAGCGCAGACAGCTTGATGGCAGCAATCGGTGGAGTGATCGCCCCTCTGTTCGCACCACTTGGATTTGGAGAGTGGCAGCCTGTAGCAGCATCTATCTCAGGATTTACAGCGAAAGAAGCAATCGTTTCTACAATGGGAGTTCTTGCAAATGTGTCCGGAGATACAGAAGATGCAGTGACAGTAGCACAGGGAGTTGCTTCTTGGTTCCCATCAACAATTGCAGCATTTACATTCCTTCTGTTCAACCTGCTTGACTCACCTTGTCTTGCAGCAATCGCAACAATGGCACAGCAGATGCAGTCTAGAAAATGGTTCTGGTTTGCAATCCTGTTCCAGAATGTATTTGCTTATGTTGTTTGCCTGATCGTATACCAGGTAGGATCTTTCGTAACAGGCGGAGCATTTGGCGTAGGTACAGCAGTAGGATTTATCTTATTGATCTTCCTTCTGTTCATGCTCTTCAGACCAGATCCGTACAAAGATCAGAAAGTATACTCAAAACGTTCTGTGCAGGCAGCGTAATATGAGAGAAACAAGAACGTGAAAGCGTTCTTGAAAAATAGAGCTGGATGCAGGAAATGTATCCGGCTCTCTGTTATAATAAGAGAAAAAAGAGGTGTTGATGACAATGATAGCAAATATTGTAATAATAACTTTAATTATCGGATATTGTATTTTTCTCATTTATAAAGGATATAAGAACCATAAAGAAGGGAAACATGTCGGATGCGCCGGATGCAGCGGCAATTGTGGAAGCTGCGGCGGATGCAGTGCGGCAGCTGGAAAATCTCAATATACAAAGAAAAAGTAAAAGGTGATTAGAATGGGAAATTCAACAGGTTCTATGTTTTATGCGTTTGGCGCATTTCTTTTGATTTACTTTGTAGGTGTATCCATTTATCAGATTTATCTGTGGATTAAGAGATGGAGAGAAAACAGAGAAGAGAAAGAAGACTAAAAGAGGAAGCTCAAAATGGCAGATATTATTATTGTACTGATTGTAATTATATTGCTCGGACTGGCTCTGAAAGGATCAATCAAACATTTTAAAGGAGAAGGTCCTTGTTGCGGAGGAGGTTCTGGAAATAGTAAGAAACCGAAAACAAAATTTTTAGACGGACCGGTGATTGGCAGAAAGATGTTGAAGATTTCAGGAATGCATTGTGAGCATTGTGCAAATACCGTAACGAATGCATTAAATGGATTGGACGGCGTTACTGCAAAGGTGAGTTTGAAGGACAATAGTGCAGAAGTTTCCTATGATAGAGAAATTGATCTGACAGATTTAAAAAATGCAGTAAAAAATGCAGGATATGAGGTCACATCTGTCTCATAAGAGCAAAACTCTGTGAGATAGCGAAGCAACTGATGCAGCGAAGACCAGAAAGCAGGAGTGCCGTGAGTAAAAAAGAGCAGATTATTGAAAAACTAAAAGAAAACGGATGCCGAATCACAAAACAGCGTAAGATGCTGATCGATATCATTCTGGAAAATGAATGCTCAAGCTGTAAAGAAATCTTTTATAAGGCATCTCAGGAAGATGAAAATATTGGCGTGGCAACGGTCTACAGAATGATCAATGCATTAGAAGAAATCGGAGCAATCAACAGAAAAAATATGTATAAAGTTGATTGTGCGCAGGATTGCCCGGAAGAGGGAGGCTGTATTATCATGTTGGATGATGATACGATTTTTAAACTCACAGAAACAGGATGGAATAAGGTGGTTCGCGAAGGATTAAAACATTGCGGTTATGTAAAAGACCAAAAAGTAACATCAATTAAATTACCGGAGAATAAACGATAAAATTTATCGATAAATGCAGTTAGAATTGACTATCTGTATACTGGGTTGATATGATGTATAAAAAATTTAGGAGGTTTTATATAATGTGGGATATATTTAAATTGAAAAAAGCAGGAATCTTTGCAGGAGGTGTTCTTTTCGGAACAGCGGGAGTGAAAATTCTTGCGAGTGATGATGCAAAGAAAGTTTACACAAACTGTACAGCAGCAGTTTTAAGAGCAAAAGACTGTGTGATGAAGACAGCAACAACTGTTCAGGAGAATGCAGAGGATATCCTTGCAGAGGCTCAGCAGATCAATGAGTCACGTGCAGCAAAAGAGGCTGAGGCTGTCTATGAAGCAGAAGAAGTGAAAGAAGAAGCTCAGGAAGAGAATACAGGTGCGCAGGATTTCAAAGAGGAAGAAGTTTAATTCTCTATGAAATTCATTGTAAAGCATGAGATCAATGGCCGCCTTCGTATCCATGTCGTCCAGAAAAGGATGACATATACGGAGGCGGATACTCTATCCTGGTTTCTCTCCAATCAGAAGAATGTAACAGATGTAAAAGTATATGAACGCACCGCAGATGCTGTGATCTGTTATGTTGGAGATAAGGAAGAGGTCTTGAATTTATTAAAGCAGTTTTCTTATGAAAATGCAATTCTTCCGGAACATGTTGCCGCAGGTTCTGGAAGAGAGCTGAATGCTGTTTATCAGGAAAAGCTGGTCATGAAGACAGTTCTTCATTATGGAAGCAAGTTATTCCTTCCAATGCCGGTCCGTGCAGTGATTACATCTGTAAAATCAGTGAAATATATCTGGCACGGAATCCGTTGCCTGATGCATGGTAAGATAGAGGTTCCTGTCCTGGATGCTACAGCAATCAGCGTTTCCGTATTCCGTAGAGATTATGCTACAGCTGGATCTGTCATGTTCCTGCTTGGAATTGGTGAGATCATAGAAGAATGGACGCATAAAAAGTCTGTCGGAGATCTTGCGCGCAGTATGTCACTTAATGTCAATAAAGTGTGGCTGAAGAGAAATGAACAGGAGATTCTTGTAAAATCATCAGATATTGAGCCGGGAGACCATGTTGTGATCCGTATGGGAAATGTGATTCCTTTCGACGGGGAAGTGGTCGTTGGAGAGGGCATGATCAACCAGGCTTCTCTGACAGGCGAGTCATTACCTGTAAGAAGAAGCAAAGGACAGTCGGTTTTTGCCGGAACAGTACTGGAGGAAGGCGAGATAGAAGTCCTTGTCAAAGCTGTTTCAGGTTCAACGAGGTTTGAGAAAATTGTAACCATGATCGAGGATTCTGAAAAACTGAAGTCTTCTGTAGAAGGTAAGGCAGAACATCTTGCAGATAGACTTGTTCCATATACATTACTGGGGACAGGTGCAGTTTGGCTCCTGACAAGAAATATTACGAAGACACTGTCTGTTCTGATGGTAGATTTCTCCTGTGCATTGAAGCTTGCGATGCCGATCACTGTACTTTCGGCAATCCGTGAGGCAGGCGAGAACAATATCACAGTAAAGGGTGGTAAGTTCTTAGAGGCAGTAGCAGATGCAGATACAATCGTCTTCGATAAGACAGGAACATTGACAAAGGCAACCCCTACAGTGAAAGAGATTGTTCCTTTCAGTGATTATTCAGAGAATGATCTACTTCGTATTGCAGCATGCCTGGAAGAACATTTCCCTCATTCTATGGCAAAGGCCGTTGTAGATGCAGCGAAAGAAAGACATTTGTCTCATGAAGAGATGCACTCAAAAGTAGAATATGTTGTGGCACATGGAATCTCATCCTCTATTGATAATAGAAAAGTATTGATCGGAAGCAGCCATTTCATTTTCGAAGATGAAGGATGTACGATTCCATCCGAATATCAGGATAGATACGATTCATTAAAACCAGAATACTCTCATCTGTATCTGGCAATCGAGAAACAACTTGTTGCAGTTATCTGTATAGAAGATCCGCTTCGTGAAGAGGCTGTGGAAATGGTTCGTGATTTGAAGAAAGCCGGTATTCGTAAAGTTGTTATGATGACAGGTGACAGTGAACGTACAGCAGCGGCAATTGCGAAACGTGTTGGTGTTGACGAATATTATGCAGAAGTTCTTCCGGAAGACAAAGCTAATTTTGTTGAGAAAGAGAAATCAGAAGGAAGAAAAGTAATTATGATCGGTGATGGAATCAACGATTCACCGGCTCTTTCGGCGGCGGATGCAGGAATTGCGATCAGTGATGGCGCTGAGATTGCAAGAGAGATTGCGGATATCACGATTGCAGCGGATGATCTGCGTGAAGTTGTGACGCTGAAACTTCTGGCAAATGCCATGATGAAGCGGATACATATGAATTACAGAAATATTGTCGGGATTAATTCAGGATTAATTTTGCTTGGCGTGACAGGAATTGTCCAGCCGACAGTATCTGCACTTTTGCACAATGCGTCTACATTAATGATAAGCCTTGGAAGTATGAAGAATCTGCTGGATGAAAATAAAAGAACAGAACATGAGTAAGGCAGGAACTGCCGGGATCAGCTTTTGTAAAGGTTGAACCCGGCAGTTTTTTGGCGTAATGAGAAAGATTATCAGTTAATAATGTTGATATTACGTTTTTGTTATAGTATAGTAAATACATAAGTTAGACGTAACTAACACGAGCAACAGAGACATGTGGAAATGAATTCATAAACCATACAGGAAAAGTAATAAGTAAAATAATAGATAATCAGATCTTAATTTCAGGAGGTTCAGTATGAGTGTAGTAATCATTGGAGGACATGACAGAATGGTATGTCAGTATAAGAAAGTCTGTAAACAGTTTAATTGTAAGGCGAAGATCTTCACCCAGATGTCAGCAAGTCTGAGTAAACAGATCGGAAGTCCTGATCTGATCGTTCTTTTCACAAACACAGTATCCCATAAAATGGTTCGCTGTGCGGTAGAAGAGGCCGGCAGATGTAATGCGGATGTGATTCGATGCCACACCAGCAGCAAGAATGCTTTGGAAGAAATTTTGGAGAATGTTTGTGCATAATAAATATATCTGAATTATTGCGTTAAAAATAGAAAAATCCCTTCAGGAGAAATAAACTCCTGAAAGGGATTTTTCTGTATCATGCTGCCAATTACGTAGATTATCAATCTGAACAGGATCACAGCACTAATTTTTATAACTGGATATTTTTAAAGAGATCTCCAAGGTTTGTTCCGATATCTTCCGCTTTCGGGATCACTACCTTTTCCGCTTTCTCTTCCGCTTTTTCTTTGTCTTCTTCGAGAGCTTTCATGCTCAGGCTGATCTTACCATCTTTGATACCGATCACCTTTACTTCAACTTCGTCACCAACTGCGAGAACATCGGAAGGCATTTTCACACGCTTCTGGGAAATTTGGGATACGTGAACCAGACCGGAAAGGCCGTTCTCTAATTTCACAAATGCTCCATAGTTCTGAAGTGTCTCTACAGTTCCTTTCAGAACAGTTCCAACTTTCAGACTTGCAACCTGTGCATCACGTGCGGCTTTCTCTTTTTCTTTCAGAAGCTCACGTGCAGAAAGGACAAGACGATTGTTTGCCTGATCAACATCAATCACCTGTACTTCGATATCTTTGAGAAGATAATCTTCCAGATTCTCGATATAGGAAAGGGACAGCTTGGAAGCAGGAACGAATCCGCGAAGTCCTTCTACTATAACGATTACACCGCCGTTAACAACACCTTCAATTTTAACAGGAAGAACAGTTTTCTTATCCATATAATCCTGGACTCTGTTCCATGGATTCGCATCATCGAAATGATCTTCATAGTCTGCCATTGTTTCTGTTACTTCATTTGTCTGTAATTCTTTCATTTCTTCGCTCATTAAAAGCACCTCATTTTCTTTTTCTCGTTAATCAAAAGTATAACATATGTATGAGAAAAAATACAACAAAAGTGCCAAAATCCGTGAAGAAAATGAAAAATGCGGTTGGATTAATAGAAAAAAAATGTTACTCTACTTAATGAAGAAGCTGTTCATGTAAGATGACAGAATACAGAGATAAATTGATGTGAGTGTAAAAGTAAATAAGAGATAAATTTGAGAAGGAGAGATAGAAAAATGGCTGAGAATAAAAAGGTGTATGTTGTAGGTCATAAGAATCCGGATACAGATTCTATTTGTACAGCAATTGCTTATGCAAATCTTAAGACAAAGATCACCGGAGAAACGTATGAGCCTCGTCGTGCAGGGCAGCTTAACGAAGAGACACAATATGTACTGGAACACTTTGGCGTAAAAGTTCCGTCATTGCTTTCTGATCTTAGAGAACAGATAAAGAATGTGGAACTGAAAGAAAGTCAGGAAATTCAGGGAAGCCTCTCAATCCGTACAGCATGGGAAAAGATGTCAGAGATGAATACTCATACAATTCCAATCACACGTAACGGTGTGTTGGAAGGTGTGATCACAAAAGGTGATATTGCGAAATCCTATATGGAAGTCTATGATAACACAATGCTAGCGAAGGCAAGAACACAGTACCGTAATATTGCAGCGGCAGTAGAAGGTGAAATTGTAACAGGAAATGAACATGGTTATTTTTATAAAGGAAAAGTAACTGTTGCAGCATCAAGCAAAGAGTTGATGACAAGCTTTATCGAGAAAGATGATCTTGTTATCATTGGGGATCGAATTGATGCACAGCAGTGCGCAGTCGATCTGGATGCAAGCTGTATGGTAGTCTGCCAGAATGATCCGATCTCAGAAGATATTCTTCATCAGGCAGAGGAGAAAGAAATTGTTGTTATCTGGACACAGCATGATACATTTACAGCAGCACAGCATATCAGCCAGAGTATTCCGGTAAGATCTTTCATGACGAAGGATCACCTCGTAACATTCCGTAAGAATGATTATGTAGATGATGTGAAAGAAGTTATGGCACGTAAGCGTTTCCGTGATTTCCCGGTCGTAGATGAAGATGGAAAATTCTTAGGTCTTGTTTCCAGACGAAGACTTCTTAATGTCAGCAAGAAACAGGTTATCCTTGTCGATCATAATGAGAAGAATCAGGCAGTCGACGGAGTGGAAGAGGCAGATGTCCAGGAGATTATTGATCACCACAGGTTGAGCAGTATCGAGACGATCGGACCTGTATTTTTCAGAAATCAGCCGGTTGGATGTACAGCAACAATTGTATCTCAGATGTATGAGGAAAATGGTGTCGAAATAGATCCGGTGAATGCAGGACTTCTTTGTTCCGCAATTATTTCCGATACATTGATGTTCCGTTCCCCAACTTGTACACTACTTGATGAAAGCACAGCGAAAAAGCTTGCAGAGATTGCCGGGATCAATATAGAGAAACTTGCGCAGGCGATGTTCAAGGCAGGAAGCAACCTCAAAGGAAAGACAGCCGAGGAAATTCTCTTCCTTGATTTCAAACAGTTTACAGTGAATGATACGGTATTTGGTGTTGGTCAGGTGAATTCAATGAGCGAAGAAGAGCTTGAAGAGATTAAGGCAACAGTACTTCCGGAGATGGAAAAGACAAGACAGAACCACAGTCTGGATATGATTTTCTTTATGCTGACAAATATTATTGCAGAATCCTCTGAACTGATCTGCAGTGGTAATGAAGCAAGAGAAAAGATCATCGGAGCTTATGATCTGGAAGATAATGCACAGAAACTGATGCTCAAAGGTGTCGTATCACGTAAGAAACAGCTCGTTCCGGCACTTGTATCAGCACTGCAGCAGTAAGAAAGCCCAAGACATTTTTAAATAGAAAGTCAGAACCGTCTCCGTAACAGGGGACGGTTTTCAGGAGGAAAGAGAAATGGCGAAACAGGTATGGAAAGCCGGTAATATGGTCTACCCACTTCCGGCAGTTATGGTAAGTACGGCAGATAAAGAAGGAAATACGAACATTTTTACCGTTGCATGGACAGGGACTGTATGCACAAACCCGGCGATGGTATACATTTCCGTAAGACCGGAAAGATATTCGTATCATATGATTGAAGAGAGTGGAGAGTTTGTGATCAATCTGACAACCGAACAGCTCGCCCATGCGACAGATTACTGCGGTGTGCGCTCCGGCCGGGATGTGGATAAATGGAAAGAGTGTCATCTGACTGCGAAAAAGGCAGAGAAGCTTACTTACGCACCGGTCATTGAAGAAGCACCGGTCAATATTGAATGTGTTGTAACAAAAGTTGAGAAACTCGGAAGCCATCACATGTTTCTTGCAGAAGTGAAGGCAGTTCAGGTGGATGAGTCCTATATGAATGAAAATGGTAAATTTGAACTCAATAAGACAGGTCTTCTGGCATATTCCCATGGAGAATATCTTGGACTTGGCAAAAAGATCGGAACGTTTGGGTACAGCGTGAGAAAAAAGAAGACCGTTGACAAACGAACTGCTAAGAAGATCACAACAAAAAATGAATCAAGGAGCAAGAAATCTCCAGAGAAAAGAAATGTAAATAAAAATACAACATTCAGAAAGAAAGGAAAAGCTAAGAAATGATTTCGTTTGAAAATGACTATTCAGAAGGCGCACATGAGGAAATCCTGCGCAGACTGGCAGAAGTAAATAAAGAAGGAATTACAGGATACGGAAATGATTCATATTGTGAATCCGCAAAGGAAAAGATCCGTCAGGCATGTAAATGCCCGGAGGCAGACATTTACTTCCTTGTGGGAGGAACACAGACAAATCAGACAGTAATTGATTCTGTACTTCAAAGCTATGAGGGAGTTATCGCAGCTGAGACAGGACATGTTGCATCACACGAGGCGGGTGCGATTGAAGCTTCCGGCCATAAAGTACTGACCCTTCCGCAGCTGGAAGGAAAGATTCAGCCCAAAGATGTGGCAGATTATTTGAATCAGTTTTATAGTGATGGGAATCATGAACACATGGTTTTCCCGGGGATGGTTTACATCTCTCACCCAACAGAGTATGGCACACTGTATACACGCGGAGAACTCGCAGAGCTTTCTGATATCTGTCAGCAGTACCATATTCCTCTGTATCTTGATGGAGCACGTCTTGGATATGGTCTTGCAGTAGAAGATACAGATGTGACAATGGAAGATATTGCAGAATACTGTGACATTTTCTATATTGGTGGAACAAAGGTAGGTGCCTTCTGCGGAGAGGCAGTTGTATTTACAAAAGAAAATGCACCGAGACATTTTGTGACACTGATCAAACAGCACGGAGCACTGCTTGCCAAAGGATGGTTCCTTGGTGTTCAGTTTGATACGTTATTTACAGATGATCTGTATATGAAAATCAGTAAGAATGCAATCATAACAGCTGCGAGACTAAAAAAAATCCTGAAAGAAAAAGGATATGACTTCTATATTGATTCTCCGACGAACCAGATCTTTGTTGAGATGGAAGATGAGAAGCTGAAAGAACTTGAGAAGAATGTCAGAGTCAGTTTCTGGGAGAAGACGGATGAGAAGCATACGGTGGTGAGATTGGCCACGAGCTGGGCGACAGATATGGGGAAGGTTGAGAAGCTGAGGGAGTATTTATAAAAAAGTAAGAATATAAATAATAGTAAGTGCAGATAATATATAGAATCCTATAAAATGAGAATCATTATCAAATAGAAATATTGCGTTTTGTAAAGAAACTTGATAGAATACATATAGTTAGAGAAAACTAACTGTGTGAATAAATCATGTATACTCCTTTGTCTGTAATACCTGAACACAGGCGAGGGAGTCCTCAGAAAGGATGGACAACTATGAATTATCTGGAAATTGAAAAAGTAATTGGAAGAGAAATTATCGACTCACGCGGAAATCCAACGGTTGAGGCAGAAGTGCATCTTGTAGATGGAACTGTAGCAAGAGGTGCGGCTCCAAGTGGTGCTTCTACCGGAGAATTTGAGGCACTTGAACTTCGTGATGGAGACAAGTCAAGATTCGGTGGAAAAGGTGTTTCCCGTGCGGTAGAAAATATTAATACAACAATCAACAGTGCATTAGTTGGAATGGATGCAGGCGACACTTATGCAATTGATCAGGCTATGATCCAGGCAGATGGAACAAAAGATAAATCGAATCTTGGCGCAAATGCAATTCTTGCGGTTTCAATCGCATGTGCAAGAGCGGCAGCAGATGCACTTGAGATTCCGTTGTACCGTTTTCTTGGTGGAGTGAATGGAAACAGACTTCCTGTTCCAATGATGAACATTGTAAATGGCGGGTGTCATGCACTTTCTTCTGGACTGGATGTGCAGGAGTTCATGATCATGCCGGTGGGGGCGCCGTCTTTTAAAGAATGCATCCGCTGGTGTACAGAAGTATTCCATGCACTTGCAGGAATCTTGAAAGACAGAGGACTTGCAACATCTGTAGGTGATGAGGGTGGATTTGCCCCGGCGCTGAAATCAGACGAAGAAGCAATCGAGACAATTCTTGAGGCTGTGAAGATGGCCGGATATGAGCCGGGAAAAGACTTCAAGATCGCAATGGATGCGGCATCCTCAGAATGGAAGACAGGGACGGTTGGAGAGTATAAACTTCCAAAGGCAGGAACAGTCTATACATCAGAACAGCTCATTGACCACTGGAAAAAACTGGTAGAGAAATATCCAATCATCTCAATCGAAGATGCGCTTGACGAGGAAGACTGGGAAGGATGGAAAAAACTGACAGCGGAGCTGGGAGATAAAGTCCAGCTGGTTGGAGATGATCTTTTTGTCACAAACACAGAGAGACTGGCGAAAGGAATCACACTCGGATGCGGAAATTCTATTCTGATCAAACTGAATCAGATCGGATCTGTATCTGAGACTCTTGAAGCAATCAAGATGGCACACAAAGCAGGTTACACAGCAATTTCTTCCCACCGTTCCGGTGAGACAGAGGACACAACGATTGCAGATCTTGCGGTAGCATTGAATACCTGCCAGATCAAGACCGGAGCGCCGAGCCGTTCGGAGCGTGTAGCGAAATATAATCAGTTACTCCGCATCGAGGAAGAACTTGGAACAAGCGCAGTATATCCGGGGAATGACGCATTTAATGTGAGATAACATCAGTAAAATAATCTGACAGCCAGTAAAATCCATGCATTTTATAATCCCAGTGGGATGAAATGCATGGATTTTTGTGTATATATTTCTTTGATTTTCATCTAGATTTTTTTATCTATATGTCATACAATAGAAATGTACTTGCCGTCAGGCAACATAATATTTAAAAATATTTGGAGGATTTCATTATGAAGAAACCGGTTCTGGTCATTATGGCAGCAGGAATGGGAAGCAGATATGGCGGGCTGAAGCAGATTGACCCGGTAGATCAGGAAGGACATATTATTATGGATTTCTCGATCTTTGATGCAAAACGCGCAGGATTTGAGAAAGTCGTATTTATTATTAAGAAAGAAAATGAAGCAGATTTTAAAGAAGCTGTTGGAAAGAGAATTGAGAAGATCATGGATGTAGCATATGTATTCCAGGATCTGAACAATCTCCCAGAAGGTTACGAAGTTCCGGAAGGACGTGTAAAGCCTTGGGGAACAGCACATGCTGTTTTAAGTGCGATCGATGAGGTGGATGGACCATTTGCAGTAATCAACGCGGACGATTATTACGGACGCCATGCATTTGAGACAATCTATGAATTCCTTACAACACATGAAGATGATGATAAGTACCGTTATACAATGGTAGGTTATCGTCTGAAGAATACAGTTACAGATAACGGACATGTTGCTCGTGGCGTATGTGAACTCAATGAGGCGAAAGAGCTGGTTGGAATCACAGAGCGTACAAAGATCGAGAAGCGTGACGGTGGAATCGCTTTCTCAGAAGACGACGGAGAGACATGGACAACCATCGACGGAGATACTCTTGTATCCATGAATATGTGGGGATTCACAAGAAGTATTTTAGATGAGATCAAAGCAGGATTTCCGGCATTCCTTGATAAAGGTATTAAGGAGAATCCAATGAAATGTGAGTACTTCCTGCCATCCGTAGTCAGTGACCTTTTGGCAGAGGGCAGAGCAACCGTAAGAGTGCTTGAATCCGAAGATAAATGGTATGGAGTTACATACAAAGAGGACAAGCCGGTTGTAGTCGCAGCGGTACAGGCTTTGAAAGACGAAGGTCTTTATCCACAGAAATTGTGGGATTAGATTATGTGTTGTCAGTTACAGAATTTGTGAATAATAATGATCATGCAACATTTTTACCATAAGAGGAACTATTCGTATAAAGATTTTTGTGGTGGATGTGTTATAATCAGAGATAACAAAGCAAAGATAAGCAAGCTGCTGAACGCAGTTACTGTGAGTGGCAGCAATTTGAGCAATAAAGCTCAGAGGAGGAATTTTAAAATGGCAATTTTAGTAACAGGAGGCGCCGGATTTATCGGAAGCCACACATGTGTAGAACTTTTGAATGCAGGATATGATGTTGTAATCGCAGATAACCTTTACAACGCATCAGAGAAAGCTGTAGACAGGGTAAAACAGATCACAGGAAAAGATCTGAAGTTCTATAAAGCAGATATCCGCGACAAAGAAGCAATGAACGAGATCTTTGAGAAAGAAGAGATTGAGTCGGTGATTCATTTCGCAGGACTCAAGGCAGTAGGTGAATCAGTTGTTAAACCACTCGAATACTACGAGAATAACATTGCAGGAACTTTAGTTCTCTGTGATGTAATGAGAAATCACGGCGTGAAGAATATCATCTTCAGTTCTTCTGCAACAGTATATGGTGACCCGGCATTTATCCCGATCACAGAAGAGTGCCCGAAGGGAACATGTACAAATCCATACGGATGGACAAAATGGATGCTGGAGCAGATCCTGACAGATCTTCATACAGCAGATCCGGAGTGGAATGTCGTACTTCTTCGTTACTTCAATCCAATCGGAGCTCATGAGAGCGGACTGATCGGAGAAGATCCGAAGGGAATCCCGAACAACTTGATTCCATACATTACACAGGTTGCAATCGGTAAACTTGAGTGCCTTGGTGTATTTGGAGACGATTATGATACACCTGACGGAACAGGTGTACGTGATTACATCCATGTAGTTGATCTCGCAGTTGGACATGTCCGCGCAGTAGAGAAATTGAAAGAGAAAGCAGGAGTTTCCGTATATAATCTTGGAACAGGAAACGGATATTCTGTACTTGACATGGTAAAAGCATTCTCCAAAGCTTGTGGAAAAGAGATTCCTTATCAGATTAAACCACGTCGTGCAGGAGACATTGCTACATGTTACTGTGATGCTTCCAAGGCAAAGGAAGAACTGCACTGGGTAGCTGAGAGAGATCTGAACAAGATGTGTGAAGATTCCTGGAGATGGCAGAGCATGAATCCGAACGGATACGAGGATTAAGTTGAGAAAGCGATTCTGGAAAATATATCAGTTGATGCTGACAGAGATCACAGATTAAATCTTGCGTGAATTTAGTTTGAAAGAATGAAAAAAGAAAGTTGTTGATGAACAGGGAACGATAATAGCGTGGCTCTTTGTATCATCAGCAACTTTTTTGTATGATAAAATCTGTATTATAATCCGAGTCGGTTTAGCTTGACTGAATGAATGGCGTAAATGAATGGTAATACGGCTCTTGCATCTGACAGACCATCTGTATTATACTAATAGAACACGATTCAATATTTAAAATCAAAAGAAAATGGAGATAGATAAAATGAAGCGCGAAGTAGATCTTAATGAAATTTCAGACGGACGTCTGTATTCCTCTGGAGATATGGTTAAGGTGGACTGTCATGACTGTGAAGGCTGCTCCGCATGCTGCCAGGGAATGGGAGATTCCATCCTATTGGATCCAATGGATCTGTGGAGATTGCAACTTGGGAAAAAAGAGAATTTTGATACACTGCTTGCAAACTATCTGGAATTGAATGTAGTTGACGGGATGGTACTTCCTAATTTAAAGATGGCAGGAGAGGAAGAGGCCTGTCCGTTCTTGAAAGATGGAAGATGTTCCATTCATGGATACAGACCGGGAATCTGCCGTTTGTTCCCGCTTGGACGTATTTATGAAGAAGATGGGTTTAAATATTTCATCCAGATACATGAATGTAAGAAGCAGGAACGTGGCAAGGTGAAGATTAAGAAGTGGCTTGGAATTTCAAATCAGAAGAGATACGAAGATTTTGTGTGGAGATGGCACACATTTCTTAAGAATTGTGAAGAAGGCATGAAAGAACTTGATGAGCAGAACGCGAAAGTACTGACGGTTGTGGTTCTCCGCAACTTTTATCAGATGCCTTATCAGGCAGAGGAAGAAGCACAGTTTTATCCGGAATTTGAAGAAAGACTGGAGCGATTGAATGCAATGTTTGGATTTTAAAAAGGGAAGCCAACAATATGTGAAAGGCAGCAAAAGATGGAAAGTAACAGTAGTAAAAAACAGATATTAAAAGAAATTTTTGGATACGATTCTTTCCGCAAAGGGCAGGAGGAGATTGTAGATCAGATCTTGAATGGAAGAGATGTGCTTGCAATCATGCCGACCGGAGCAGGAAAGTCACTCTGTTATCAGGTTCCGGCACTTCTGATGTCTGGGATCACGATCGTAGTATCACCGCTGATTTCATTGATGATCGATCAGGTGAAGGCACTGAATGAAGCAGGAGTTCATGCGGCTTATATCAACAGTGCATTGACAGAACGGCAGATTACAAAAGCATTAGAACTGGCAGCGGCAGGCAGATATAAGATGATCTATGTCGCTCCGGAACGCTTGTTGACACCACGGTTTTTGGACTTTGCATGTCATACAGAACTTTCTATGGTGACAATCGATGAGGCTCACTGTATTTCCCAGTGGGGACAGGATTTCCGTCCAAGTTATGTGAAGATCACAGAATTCATCCGCCAGCTTCCAAGACGGCCGGTCGTCAGTGCATTTACAGCAACAGCAACACAGAAAGTAAGAGAAGATATTCTTGAAGTACTTGATCTTGAATCTCCTTATATAAATGTATCCGGTTTTGACAGAGAAAATCTTTATTTTGAAGTAAGACCGGCACGTGGGAAGAAGGAAGCGATTAAGGAATATCTTACACAGCACAGAGAAGACAGTGGAATTATTTATTGTGCGACAAGAAAAAATGTAGATGAACTCTATTTGGAATTGCAGAATGCCGGATTCTCTGTCGGAAGATATCACGCAGGAATTGGGACAGAGGCAAGAAATGAAAGTCAGGAAGATTTCATTTATGACAGGACAGAGATTATGATCGCAACGAATGCATTCGGAATGGGAATAGATAAGTCCAATGTCCGTTTTGTACTTCATTATAATATGCCGCAGAGCATGGAAAATTATTACCAGGAGGCAGGCAGAGCCGGACGAGACGGAGAACCGGCAGAATGTATCCTTTTCTATTCACCACAGGATATCATGATCAATCAGCTCCTGCTGGATAGTAAAGAGCAGATTGGAGAATACACAGAAGAAGAACTCCGGGTGATCCGGGAACAAGATGTTCTCCGGCTGCGTAAGATGAGTAATTATTGTACGACAAGCATGTGTCTTAGAAAATACATATTGAATTATTTCGGACAGGAGACAGAAGAACATTGTGGGAATTGTTCCAATTGTCTGGAAGAATTTGTTGAGCTTGATGTCGGAGAGATTGCGGCAGACGTGATCGAGTGTGTGCGCGAATCCAGACAGAGATACGGTATGACAATGATCCTTTCCACACTGGCGGGAGCGAATACAGCGAAAATCAGAAGTGCAGGGATGAATGAACTTTCCGTTTATGGAAGGCAGAGTAAATGTTCTCAGCAGAGGCTGAAAGACGTAGTTTATACACTGCTCGAACACGGATATCTCCAACAGAGCGCAGATCGTTATGCGATTCTGAAGCTGACAGAACAATCCGAAGGATTACTGGAATCAAGAGAATTGAAACTTCGCTGCAAAAAGTCAGAGCTTACAGAAAAGAAAAAGTCCGGAAGTGGAAAGAAAGCATCTCATAGAAAAGGTGAGATTTTCGGAAATCTTACAGATAAAAGCCGAGAATTATTTGAAGAATTGCGTTCTATGCGTTATTCTCTGGCAAAGAAAAAAGGAATTCCGCCATACATGGTTGCTTCAGATCGTACATTACATGAGATGTGTGTACTTGTTCCATTCAAAAAAGAGGAACTGCTTGAAGTACACGGCATGGGACTTAAGAAATATGAGCAGTACGGAGAAGTTTTTCTTGATAAGATTCAAGAAGTGACAGCAGGTGATAAAAAAGGTTACGGTATATCGGAAGATGCGGATGGGACAGACGCAGTTCAGAACCAGAATCCTCTGGACATCGGACCATTTGGAAGCGTAGAGAATTAACAGCAAAAAAGAAGTAAAAGAAAGAAGTGACATAAAAGTGTCTGTAAAAATATTTCCAACATTAAAAAATTATAAAAAAGAATATTTGCCAAAAGATATTTTAAGCGGAATTATCATGGCAGCGGTCTCAATCCCAATCTCTATGGGGTATGCACAGATTGCAGGTGTTCCGGCGGTGTATGGACTTTATGGATCTGTTCTGCCGATCCTGCTATTTGCCATGCTCTCAACTTCAAAACAGTTTATCTTCGGAGTAGATGCGGCACCGGCGGCAATTGTCGGAGCTGCACTGGCAACACTTGGAGTGACGGCAGAATCAGCCCAGGCATTGCAGTATGTACCATTGATTGCATTGTTTACAGGACTCTGGTTATTGTTGTTTTATCTTTTACATGCAGATAAGATTGTTGATTTTATCTCAACACCGGTTATGGGTGGATTTATCAGTGGTATTGCAGTGACAATTATTATGATGCAGATTCCGAAACTGATGGGAAGCCCGGCGGGGACTGGAGAATTCATAGAACTTGCAGAACACATTTTTCAGGCAATCACAAAGATAAACTGGTTGTCCTTTGGAATGGGAATTGGAGCACTTGTAATCTTGATTGTATCCAAAAAACTGATTCCAAAGTTCCCGATGGCAATCGTTATTATGATTGCCGGAGTTCTCTCGACAATTGTCTTTCATGTAAACCAGTATGGTGTAGTTCTCCTGCAGGCAGTTCAACCAGGGCTTCCGCGGCTTATTTTCCCGGATTTTACAGGGATCAATCTTACCCAGGCTGTGGGAAGAGCACTTATGGTTGCTGTTGTGATCATGGCAGAGACACTTTTGTCAGAGAACAATTTTGCATCCAAAAACGGATATGAACTGGATGACCGTCAGGAAATCCTTGCCTGTGCCGCAGGAAATCTTGCTGCCGGTGCAGTTGGATGCTGCCCGGTAAATGGAAGTATTTCCAGGACTTCCATGAATGAACAGTATGGAGGAAAGACACAGGTTGTATCCATTACAGCGGGACTGACCATGGCAGTTGTACTTATAGGTGCAACCGGATTTATCGAATATCTTCCGGTTCCGGTATTGACGGCAATCGTAATCTCTGCACTGATGAATGTTGTAGAGACACATCTTGCAGTACGTTTGTTTAAAGTAAGCAGAAACGAATTTTATATTTTTATTGCAGCAGGGATCGGTGTGCTGTTCCTTGGTACGATTTACGGAGTTGTGATCGGAATTTTGTTATCTTTTGTAGCAGTGATTTTAAGGGCTACAAACCCTCCGAGATCTTTCCGTGGAATGATTCCGGGAAAAGAAGTTTATTATGATCTGGAGAGAAACCGTTTTGCATATCCAATCAAGCATGTGATTATTTACAGATTTAGCGAGAACCTTTTCTTTGCAAATAACAAAGTGCTGGTTTCAGATATTGAAAACAGCATCAAAGAGGATACAAAGGTCGTAATTCTGGACGCATCAGCAATCAACAGCCTGGATATTACAGCGGCAGATGCACTCGAAATGCTTGCAGCAAGTCTGAAAAAACGTGGAATTAAGTTCTATATCACAGAACATTCCAGAGAAGTTAACGATCAGATGAGAAAGCTTGGAATCGGACATTTGATAAAAGAAGGTGCTGTGCGAAGAACAATTCTTGCGGCACTTCATGATGCGGGGATTGAGCAGCCTTGCCCATTGGATATTCCAGAAGAAGATCTCGAAAAACTTAAGCGAAGAGAATATTTTTCCCTTCCTGCAGAAGAAGAAAATACACTGGAAGAGTTTGCATGGGCATTTGGTGATGATGCAGTCAAAGAAATTGAGAAACGAGTGCTTTCTATTGTGAAGCAGATCCATGAGATTACAGATCTCGAGAAACTTTCCGAAGAAGGAATCAAAGAAAAACTGGAATTTTGGAATTCACTTGGAGCACTTGATGAAGATGAGTTGCTCCGCAGAATGGAGCTTCACTTAGATGATCTTCCAAGTGATGTAAAAGAAAACAAAAAACTCGTCATTGAATTGATCGAGCGTAGAAGAAGAAAACTTAGAGATCGTCTTCTGAAAGAGCATCCAGAGATTGTTGAGCATATTGAAGAGCGAAGAGAGCGGCTGGAGCGAAGACTTGAGAAACAGAATCCAGATGCTGTAAAGCGTCTGAAACACTGGAAAGATGAAGAATCCTAAAGAACAATCTGTAAGATACGTTACTGCTCACTCCGTTCACAGTAACGTAGCCAAAATTCATTCCAAATTGCCTGCGGCAATGGAATTTTGGCTTGTATGTCTCGGGATTTTGGCATATTCATGCCAAAACACCTCGCGGGATAGTGGTGTGTGAACAGTAACTAAGATTCTTAATAAATCTTTAGGATTGTCAAAGTTCCCTTGTTTCTGCAAAAAAGGAATGCTATGATTAATATGGAAGAAAAAGTCAGGGGACAATTTTGATTGGCTCCTGATTCTAAGAATAGAAAAGAAAAAAGGGATAAGCATGTGGTCTAAAGAAACAAAAGAAGAAAAAGAACGCAAGAAAGAACAAGCGTTTTATGAACATTATGGCGCGATGGGAAAAAGCAAGGAATCCATTAGAAAAGAGTGGGAGAGACGCAAGAGGAATGAACAACGCATTCGACGCCTCAAGAGACGAAGGAGAATTGCAATTGTATTGATTCTGCTCGTTGTATTAGTTCCGGCAGTTTCAACATTTACTTATTTTAGAATGAATCCGATTGTATTACGGAGTAAAGTGATCGCGCAGGAAAAGAAAGAAAGTATGGATCTGATGTCCAACATCCGTTTCGTTGTCGGTGGAAAAGTGAAAGATGTGAAGACAGAAGGGAAAGTAGATACGAATAAAGAAGGAAAATATACGGTTTACTATGTCTATGGTAAACAAAAAGTAAAAGCTGAAGTCGAAGTTAAGGATACAAAAGCACCTGAGCTTAAAATGAAAGACAGTTATACAACAGAACTTCCGAAAGATATCAAGCCGGAAGATTTTGTAGAATCAGTAAAAGATGCATCAGATGTCACACTTGAATTTGTCGGACAGGATTCCTGGGAGAAGAAAGGAAAATACGGAGTAACTGTTGTTGCAACAGATAGTGACGGTCATAAGACAGAAGGCAAATCAACACTGAATCTGGAAGAGGATACAACAGGGCCGACGATTGAAGGAGCAGATGATAAAGAACTTGCACAGGGCGATACGATGGACTTCAATGAAGGGGTTACGATAAAGGACGATATGGATCCGGAGCCGACATTGGAAGTACAGGGCGCTGATAAAGTGGATTTTGCGACACCGGGAACCTATGTTGTTACCTATCTTGCAAAAGACCGTTCCGGAAACGAGACAAAGATTGAGCGAAAGATCAAAGTGAAAGAGAATCCGGATTGGAATGAGAAAGTTGTTTATCTGACTTTCGATGATGGTCCGTCAGAGAATACCGGAAAAATTCTTGACATTTTGAAAGAAAAAAATGCAAAGGCAACCTTCTTCGTTACAGGAAATAATCGGGAACATGATGATATGATTAAAAGAGCCTTTTCCGAAGGACATTCGATTGGACTTCATACCTATACACATGATTATGCAACAGTTTACTCATCCGAAGATGCATACTTCGCAGATTTGCAGAAAATATCAGATCTGGTAGAGAGTATCACAGGAACGAAATCCATGATCATTCGTTTCCCGGGAGGTTCCAGCAATACCGTCAGTGCAAAATATGTCAAAGGATTGATGACAACACTTACGAAAGCAGTGAGAGACAAAGGATATCAGTATTTTGACTGGAACTGTGATTCTACTGACGCAAGCGGAAATAATGTGCCAGTAGAAAAACTGGTTTCAAACGCAACATCCTGCACGGCAAATCATGTTGATATTCTGATGCATGATACAGATGCAAAAGATACAACCGTACAGGCATTGCCACAGATTATTGATTACTATAGAAGTCAGGGATATACATTCAAAGGACTGACCGTTGATAGTGTGGCAGCGCACCATGGAGTGAATAATTAGATTGCATAATGACAAAAATAAAGGGTACTAGACTTGGCAAATTGCTGGTGTAGTGCCCTTTTATCAAATGCAGATCAAAAATTATTTGCAATATTTTATAGAAGAAATTATTGTATAACTCTAGAACCAAAAATGAAAGCGAAAATGTTTCACTTGGTTGATATGTTAGAAAATTATGGCAATGAATTAAGAGAACCATACAGTAAACATTTAGGTGACGGTATATTTGAGCTTCGTTGTAAATTAGGAACAGATATTACAAGAGTGTTATATTTTTTCTATTATGAAGGGAGAATAATATTAACGAATGGTTTTACTAAAAAGACTCAAAAAACTCCACCAAGAGAAATTAAAATTGCTAAAGAAAGTCGAAAAGATTTTATAGAAAGGAATGGTAAATAAAATGAGTGAATTTAGAGATTTGTTAAATGAACAACTTAAAGATCCAGAGTTTAAAAAGGAATGGGATGACATTCAACCGGAAATGGATGTTATTCGAGCAATAATTGATAATAGAATTGCTCAAAATCTAACGCAAAAAGAACTTGCTGAAAGAACAGGAATCAACCAAGCAGATATTAGCAAGATTGAAAACGGAACAAGAAACCCGTCATTAAAAATGCTTAAAAGATTAGCCGCCGGAATGGGAATGGCTCTGAAAATAGAATTTGTTCCTATGACTGTACGGAAATAGCCTATATTGACTGCTTTATATAGGCTTAACTGAAACATAAATTAAATCCAATATTTGTAAATTAACAGAGGTCGGTCTTACTGTTGCAACAGTAAGACCGACCTCGTAACTATTCTAATAAAAATATTATTAAATCTTAAAGAATTATATCTTAATCCTCATCATCTGTCTGTACAGAGTAAGTCTGTCTCTTTCTGGCCATCTCATCGCTCTCAAGATATTCATCATAAGTTGTGATCTTATCGATCAGCTTACCGCCCGGAACAATCTCCATGATACGGTTCGCTGTTGTCTGTACGATCTGATGGTCTCTGGAAGTAAAGAGAAGTACTCCAGGGAATTTGATCAGACCATTGTTGAGTGCTGTGATAGACTCCATATCCAGGTGGTTCGTTGGCTCATCAAGAAGCAGTACATTTGCTCCTGAGATCATCATCTTGGAGAGCAGGCAGCGAACTTTCTCACCACCGGAAAGTACAGCAACTTTCTTCACTCCGTCTTCACCGGAGAAGAGCATTCTTCCAAGGAATCCACGAACATAAGTTACATCCTTTTCCTCAGAGTACTGTGTCAGCCACTCTGTGATATTGTAGTCATTGTCGAATTCTCCGCCGAAATCCTTCGGGAAGTAAGCCTGAGAAGTTGTAACTCCCCATTTATATGTTCCCTCATCCGGTTCCATCTCGCCGATCAGGATTTTGAAGAGGATTGTCTTAGCAAACTCATTTCCACCAACGAAAGCAACTTTATCCTCACGGCCAAGTGTGAATGTAAGATTATCAAGAATCTTTTCGCCGTCAATTGTCTTGGAAAGTCCTTCTACAGTGAGAACTTCATTACCAATCTCACGGTTCGGACGGAAGTCAATGTAAGGATATTTACGGCTGGAAGGTCTGATCTCATCAAGCTGGATTTTCTCCAGGGCACGCTTTCTGGAAGTAGCCTGTTTGGACTTGGAAGCGTTCGCACTGAATCGGGAAATAAATTCCTGCAGCTCTTTGATCTTTTCTTCTTTTTTCTTGTTGGCCTCTTTCATCTGACGAATCAGCAGCTGGCTTGATTCATACCAGAAGTCATAGTTTCCTGCGTAAAGCTGGATCTTACCGTAATCAATATCGGCAATCTGTGTACATACCTTGTTCAGGAAGTAACGGTCATGGGATACAACGATAACTGTGTTGTCAAAGTTGATCAGGAATTCTTCCAACCATGCGATTGCATCAAGATCCAAGTGGTTGGTAGGCTCGTCAAGAAGCAGGATATCCGGGTTTCCGAACAGTGCCTGTGCAAGAAGAACCTTGACCTTCTCAGAACCTGTCAGGTCTTTCATCAATTTATAATGAAGTTCTGTCTCGATACCAAGTCCGTTCAGAAGGTTGGCAGCATCAGATTCTGCTTCCCATCCATCCATTGTAGCGAACTCAGCTTCCAGCTCACTTGCTTTGATTCCGTCTTCATCTGTGAAATCTTCTTTTGCGTAAATTTCTTCTTTCTCTTTCATGATTTCATACAGACGTGCATTTCCCATGATAACTGTATCAAGAACAGGGAATTCGTCATACTTGAAATGATCCTGCTGAAGGAAAGAAAGTCTCTCGCCCGGGGAGATAACTACATCACCGGATGTCGGCTCAAGCTGTCCGGAAAGAATCTTAAGAAATGTAGATTTACCGGCACCGTTCGCACCGATCATTCCGTAGCAGTTCCCTTCTGTGAATTTGATGTTAACATCTTCGAACAGCGCCTTTTTCCCGACGCGAAGGGTTACGTTATTTGCACTAATCATTTGAAAGTCTCCTTGTAAATAAATTAGAATTGTGATTACGTTGTTATAATTGTCCTTTTTCAAATACGTGTGAATAAGAACATACCAATCCATATATTAACATAGAAGAAAGGGTGCTGACAAGTACTGAAATAGAAAAATGCATACGAAAAAACAGGGCAAACTGTGTGAAAATGTATAGATAAGTTTTAGAATGAAAATCGACAAGAGGTTATAAAGCCTCTGCCGATTTTCTTTTTTTATAGAAAACAGCAGAAAAGAAGAGCGTGCAGAGCGTAAAGACTCTGACACGCTTATTTTTTTACCATAAAAGCAAATGAGGACGGAAAGGAGCATAGAACATGGCGAAACGAAAGTACAAGCGTCTGCATTACGAGGACAGGCAGACCATAGAGGCTATGAGTAAGCAGGGCAGCAGTGTAAGCGATATTGCAGAGGCACTGGGAACGCATAGGGACACAATTTATAGGGAGTTCAAACGTTGCAACGCCACACTGAAAACCTACACGGCGGCAGCAGGGCAGCAGGCGTTATAAACAAGAATAACAAAAGAGAGGTAAGACACATGAAAAAAGTAGATTTTAATAAATTGCAGGTAGGCGACTTAGTAGAAGTGCCACGCACACAGTTTGCACCTATGCGTAGCGGCTGGAATGGCTGGTTATTCAGTGAGGCAGTAGTAATAAGAAAGGGCGTAGGAAGAAAAAGCAAAAAGAATGTAGTCGTAGTGGAAATGAGAACACCAGCAGGAAAGAACAGCTACGGGACTATAGAGGCTACATTTTACGCAGAGAATGTTTTTACTACGCCAGCAGTAAAGAACGCAAGAAACATTTTGAAGAAATACGGAATAGAGGACGCAGAGAGCTTTTACAAATTCATTGAGCGGGACGACGTAACGGGCTGCGACTGGATAAGGTTTTTAATAGAAAAAGGCTTTTTATTTAATGAGTAGGCGGCAGCAGCCGCCACGAGTGCCGTTAGTTCAGTTGGTTAGAGCAGCCGCCTCATAAGCGGCAAGTCGTGGGTTCAAGTCCCACACGGCACATTGTGTAGCAGGCATGGCGAGCCTGCGGCAGAGGGCAGCAGGCTAATAGCTGCAATCTGTATACCGTGGAAAAATAGCGGCGGTCATACCAGCCAGAAAGTATGTGGACAGTCAACAGGTTTTCAGTTGCTTTTTAATGCGAAAAGCAGCCCGCACGGTAAAACCAAACGCCAGAACAGGAGAGCGGCACACATGGAAAGACAGAGAGCGCCGCCGAAAGGAAGAGAGGCAGAGAATGGCAGCAGAGGCATTGATAGTAGAGGACGCATACCAGAAAGGCTACGCAGATGCAATGGCAGATATGCGTAAGAAAAAAGAGCAGAGGCGGCAACAGGAGCAGGCAAAGAAAGCCCGCCGTTGGTATTTCATTAAACAGAAAGCCTGTGGGCTTGCAATGCTTGCAATTACCGTGCTGGCAGTATGGGCGACAGAGGGCGACATAACGATAGCATTTATTACAGTACCGCTGGGGCTTACGTGCATTTTCAGTAAAGAAATGCTGATTATGAATGATTACTATTTTACTACGAAAGAAAGGAAAAAGAACCATGATACAGATTTTAGAATTGTTCGGCGGGATAGGTAGCCCACGTTGCGCACTGCGCAATATTGGCATACCAGTAAAAGCCATTGACTATGTAGAGATAGACGAAAAGGCAGTACGTTCCTATAACGCAATGTTTGCGGACGAGCTGCCATATAAGACGCAAAGCGTCGTAGGCTGGAATTTAAAACCAGACATTTTAATACATGGCAGCCCTTGCCAAGATTTTAGTATAGCAGGACACCAAGGAAAAGCGACAGCAGAGGCGGGACGGATAAATAGAGGTAAGGGAGCAGACAAAGGTAGCGGCACACGTTCAAGCCTTATGTGGGAAACAATTCATATTATCGAACAAATGGGAGAATGGAAACCAAAGTACGTAATATGGGAAAACGTCAAAAATGTGTTAAGCCGCTATATGCGGGTAAATTTCAACTTGTATTTATCAGAAATGGAACGGCTGGGATATAGTAGCAATTTTGAAATACTGGACGCAAGAGAGTTTGGTTTACCACAATCAAGAGAAAGAGTTTTCACAGTATCTGTATTGGGAAAAGAAAAATTTTCTTTTGATGATTTAATAAAAACGCCCATGAAAGATATTAACGACTTTTTACTACCAGATGCGCCGCCAGTGTATGACGTGACACAGCCGAGCATTTTAGATGCAATCGGAAAGAAAGGAATACGACGGGCAACGGTAATAGAGGATTGCGCTTTTACAATTACCGCAAGGCAAGACAGAACACCAGCACAGGTAATAGATATGGGCGGCGGGCGCTACAGATACCTTACAGAACGGGAGTGCTGGCGCTTGCAAGGCTATACAGATGCAGACTACGAGGCGGCGGCTGCGGTACATAAAAAAGTAGGGCGTTACACAATGCCACTGTATAAGCAGGCGGGGAACAGCATACCAGTACCGATTTTTGAGAGTATGTTTAGAAAAATATTGCTGGGCGAAACAACGGAAAGCGGGGCGGGAGAATGAGCCACAGATATTACAGCCCTTTACGCCCGTTATCACTGGGAACATTTCCAAAGCCG
>OGJU01000125.1_pt1 | contig 98239 bp, 90 predicted proteins | sample 1572251 | NCBI WGS metagenome assembly OGJU01 (sample SAMEA2582144, study PRJEB24529) | metagenome | biome: Human gut stool | place: China | collected 2011
TTTAGGTGGAAAGATCTCGTTGCGTCAAAGTGAAAATTTACGCTTGCGTCTGAGATCAGTGTTGCCCAAAAAGATTCGGCCGGAGCATTGTCCCAGCATTGCCCTCGGCGACTCATAGAGCTAATCATCTGATAATTGTGTAGCTGTTGCTGAAAGGCTTGGCTACAGTACTGCGAGCCTTGGTCACTGTGAAACAAACAGCCGGCGCGGGGCCGTTCATGCCGAAAAGCCTTCGACAAAGCGTCCATAACAAGCCGTTTGTCCATGCGTGTCCCCAAAGCTATAGCCCACCAATCGTCGCGTTCCCAAACCGATAACACTGGCTAAGTAAAGCCAGCCCTCGTTTGTTGGGAGGTAAGTAATATCGCCGCACCAAGCTTCATTGATTCCAAAGTCATCAAAATGCCGCTGCAGCAGATTGGGAGACCTGACCAGGGCATGTTCACTATCTGTGGTTTGAATATATTTGTGGTGGAAACGGTGAAACAACCCGTGTTCACGCATGAGCTGGCGCAAGCGTTTCAGATCAATACTCAGCCCTTGTTCCCGTAAATCGTGATAACAAACCAAAACGCCGGGAATATGTCCGCCACAATTGTTTTTGATAATGGCTTTGAGGGTTTGCACGATGAAATCATCTGTTTCAACGATCCCAAAGCGATGAGCCTTGTCGCAATGGCGCCATTCATAAAAACCGCTGACGCTGATGTTGAGCATTTCGCAGGCACGCCGAATGGGTAACCAGGATTGCCGTCCGATCTGAGCGCTACCGTAACAACGCTCAAGGTAGGCGTACTTCTTTACGGCATTTTGGCGAAGTACGCCGCCGCTTTTTTTTAAACTCAATCTCTGCTTCATGTTGCCGAAGCAGTTTGCGTAACCGAGCAATTTCATCCATCGCAGATAGCTCTTCTGCGGGCATTGCTCTGCGTGCTGTAACGCACCATCGGTTAAGTGTTTTGCTACTGATTCCCAAGTGGCGAGCAACCGACAGTTGCGATTCACCGCTTTGGACTCGTGCAACAGCTGCGCGTTTGAATTCTTCTGAAAAGCGACCTTGCATCTCTGATCCTCTTTTTGTTTCTAATTTTAAAAGTGAGGATCAAAATTCCGCTTCTGCAAGCTTAGTTCATGGCTTATAGCCGTATTCGTTTTGAGATTCAAAATTCCGCAACGATGACCTTACTTCAGCTGCGTCACGATGGCCGATGCGCGTGTTTTCGTCCAGACAGGACTGAATCAAAAGATGACTTTCAGAGACATCCAAAGCGCGACCGTGGGACAGACGAGATCCGCGAGCGCCCTTTGTCATGGTGATGACCATGTAGTCCTTGTCGGAGATCAGGTTCGCAAGCCACGCCTGCTTGGCTACGCCGCGAAGAAAGGCAACGGCAAGATTGATCGTCGCGGGTGCCTTATTGGCCTTTTGCCAACGGCTTTTGAGCGTGTTGATGTCTGAAAACCGCATTCTTTCCCATGTGCACGATGCGGCATCTGGGTACCCAAATTCGATTGCAATTTTGTTTAGAGACGCAAGCACTCTCCGACGCGATTGATCTGAACCAAGAGTTAGAACGTATAGGAGAGCCGGATTCGGTTTTTGATCTTTCTCATTTGCAATGACGGAAACGGAGTTGTCTTGTACGGCAAACCCCATGGGAAGAGCATTTGGCATTTTGAAAGTCAACAGAATTAAAGTATGTTATCTCATAAATCTAGTCACTCTTTGATCTTGGGAAAAGTAGAAAATTCATCAGCTGAAAGAATTTTTCAAGATGTTGTTCAAAAAACACACTAAAGCTATCGATCCGGATGTAGATTCATTTTTTCGTAAACGCTGGAAGTGATCCAAATTCAATGTGTAACGAAAATAGCTCTTTTTTGTCCAAGCCTCATAATAAGATTTGCATTAGAAGAGTCGAGATTTAAAGTTGTCTCTCATTTCATTTATATTCTTATCAAGATCACGAATTTGCTTTGTCAGCGTGACCATCAGTTGGTGTTGTTGCTGCTTGACTGAGCTTATGTACTCAAACAAAGTGCCATTGTTGTTATTTTTAATATTTGAGAGTTGAGATTCAAGTGTTTCGAGTTTGGCTAACTCAAAGCTGGCTGCTTTGACAACTTCTGACAGATCATGTTTTCGGTCTTGAAGGATTTTATAATCTATTTCTTCGGATTCTGTGAGCAGATCAGGTTGACGCTCCTTAGGCCATGATTTAAGCCAGTTCTCACCGAAATATTTTCGTCCGATCTCAGTGATTTTTTTGGTGATGGTCATAAATTTTGTGTCGCTGTTTAAGCCGGAGCTACCATTAGGGAAGGGGATGACGAGAACTAGCGAGTATGTATCCGAATTTACGTGAGGAACCATGTAAAGGAAGCAATCAATATTTCCACTTCCGGAACATGGAAAACTTTCTGGTAGCTGCTTTTGTCCTTCTTTGACGCCAAATAATCGTTCGTGTCCATCGTTGTATCCGAAACACACCACCAACTGGGGACGTCTTTTTTGCAATTCGTTTGAGTAGATAGCTGTTCGATATTTAAATACGAATTTTGAATAATCCCCAAAAGTATTTAGCTTGGTCCATTCCTTTAACGGCAAAGGTGTTCCGTCAGACAGCCTGATTTTATAGGTATCCCAACTATTCCATCTTTGAGCCGTGCCGTGCATCGAAATAGGGAATGCATTCAAGGTCAATGCTAAACCTTTTGGGCCGATCAAATTGGTTTCGGCTAATATGTTGGGATCCCATGTTCGTCTTTTTTTATCGTATTCGCCATCGCGGATTCCGATTAGAAGCTTGACAACTGCCTGGCAGAATTTGCTTCCACCAGCCCAGAAGTTGCTCCAATAATCATTAATACTCCAGGATTGAAGTTCCTCAAATCCATAAGGCTCCAGATCCTGGATGGGGATTGGAACACTTGCGTCATATCCGCCGCCCCACTCGAGACCGCAAAACCAGACAGGGCTATTGATGTTTCCGGCTGTGCAACCGTAAAAGGATTCAACCATGCGCTTAAATTCGACTGGCACAGTCTGAAAGTTTTCATTAGGCATATTTGTACTCACTGGAGAATAAATAGAAATTAGACAATCGAGGAAAATCTAAAACAATGGTTAGACAAATCGTTGGACATGCCAGGTTGTCAAATAATTGATAGCCTAATTCTCTGTCAGTTAGGATTCTTGGCATTCATAGTTGAATTGGGATTTTTTCAGATAAAGTGGCAAAGGTAAAAATAGAACTCGTTTTAAATTGAAGGTTTCTAGTTTGTTTCAATTCGATGTCTAGATCCTGAATGTTTCAAACTAATGCATATCTCTCAATGCAAAAACCCTCCAAGGTTGAATCAAGGAGGGTAACTTTTTTTAGTTATACCATGAATCTATAGAATAGCCTCGTAATGGTGTTGCGTGGTATTCATTATCATAAAGGCTATATGCTTCGCATCCTGGCTCGTAACCATTATCACAACTCTTACCAAACCATTCTTTACCTTCTGAATTTTGCATTAAGCCAAAGAAAGATTTTTTATATCTCAAGATATGTCCAATGTTATATTGAGCAATAGGATCATTATGCTGTGCAGCTCTTTTAAAATATTCTAAAGCAGTAGTTTTATTTTCGCGTACTCCTAGGCCATTAAAATAACCTAAGCCTGTATTTACCATCGCAGGAACATATCCTGCATCTGCTGCCTGTTTAAATAGTCTAAATGCAGTTGTCTTATCTGTTTCTCTATATGAGCCACATTTTGAATTTCCTAGATAGCATAAAGCTAAAGAAAATGTCGCTTCACTATTTCCTTGCTTGGACATTAAATCAATTCGCTGTCTTACCTTTTTTATTACAGAAACAGTTCTTCCATCAAACATATAAGAGAGTGGTTCAATATTTTGAATGCCCACTTTTCTGCATTCTTCTGCAAAGATATCATCTATTAAATTCGCATTTGCTAAAGAACTGTAAGTAGATACAGCAGCTAAGCTAGTAACTAAAATTAATTTAAAAGCAGTCATTTTGTACATGAAGAAATTTTTTTAATAACTAAAGAAGGTCAGCTAAAAGAATTAGTTCGTTATGTTACTTCTGGAATTGTTCCGTTAAGAACTGTGTAAGATCTTCTGCCGTAAGGTTGTTGTCTTCAAGGTATTGACGAACTTTTCTTCATATTGCCTTTGCCAGTCCACTCGACACCGTTCGGCAAGCGATATTTGACAGAAGCCTTGCTGCGAGACTTTCTTGCAGTGACTGCTCTTTCTTCCGCAAAATGAAGGTCACTGCGCTTAATGCTGAAGTCAGTGATGATTTCCTGAACATACGCAACCGCACCCTTTTTTGCAGAAGCAATTTTCCGGTTAAGTTCTTCTTGTTTGCGCTGCAGTTCTTCATAGACCTATTTAAACGAATCTGTCATTTCTTTCTCCTTTATTGATTTAATCATTCTAAAACTGATTTTCAGTTGCTGTAATAGACAAATGATATTCCATATCCTGTAACTACAACATAAATAACCAATCGGCTGAGACTTAGCTTGTCCTCAGCGTGATGCCTTCTCGAGCAAAATTGTCTCACCTGCGGTTTTCTACAGCAATTCGGTTCGTCGTCTCCCGTTTTTGTAAATGAAACTAACGTGAATTTTAAGACTGTCAAACCTTTTCTTCTGAGTGAGCATCTTCTCGAGTCAAAATAAAAGCGAGGGAGATTTTTTGCTGTGCTACTTTGAAGCTGCATTGGGTTTTAGATCTGTCTTTTTTAGGATGCTTTCGGATTTGTATATGAAATGACTGTTTCAAGTACAAATCATCATCCGGATGCCGTTGTGTAAATCTTGATTTACATTGGTGGTCAAAGATCGGGAAAGCGATCATACGACCAACAACCGACAAGCAGGATTTTGGGAAAGAAAAAAATCCGCGAGCTGGATCTGGAGGCTCTCCTTTTCCGTTACGCGGATCTGAGTGCGCGCGCTCTGAGGTTGATGCGTGCTTGCATTTTTTTCGGCTCACAATTTCTCGGCTGTGTTGCCGCCTGCATTCCTCGCTAGTTTCTCTTTCAGTGTCAGAAACCTGTTTCTTAAGGTCAGCAGCGTTGGTTTTTGAGCTCCACTCACGAAGTTCTCTAGCCAGTGATGACGGGTTTTCTCAATCCACTCTTCAAGGTCAACCTTCGAATAGCTTCGCTTTCGTATCCTAAGACCATTAAAGCAGAGCTCTGCTCGCCAAACGTTTCTCCGTCCGCGGTTCGGCTTGCGACAAGACTGATCAAAATAGATTGAACTGGAACCTACAGGTTTTTCTGTCTTCGCGTAGATTTGAAGAACATCGTCGCCGTCCTGTCTGAATTTCGGTGCGTATCCTGACATCGTAAGAAAAAGGCATCGGGAACGCGTGAAAGGCTTCCGATGCCATAAATGTTTGAAAATCTCTGAAGTTGTGTTACTTGGCTGGCGCCTTTTCTTCCTTTTGGGCAACCGATTCCTTCTGAATCAGACTCACGACATCGGCACCGGATACGTCGACAAGACGAATAATCACAACGCGAGCCCCTTGGAAAAGGAAATTGCCTTCGCGCTTCTCTTTGTTCCCGAGAGCCTTTAGGAAAGCTTCGATCTGGGGATTGAGAACTTCTGCCTTTTCCGCATTGAAGGGCACTTCGATGGTCTGGCCGCCATTGAGATATACGGTCAGCTTCTGAATGATTTTCTGAGTCATCGGCGTTCTCCTAGAGTCTTTATCAGGTCCCGGGCTGGATTTGCCCTTTCTGAGACAAGGTTAGAGATGGCGCCGGAAGCGCAATCGCGAAAATTCGGCCAGCGAACAAACGAAAGAAAACTTTCTTTTAAGAACAACAGGTTGCGGTAGGTGTACACGTAAAAAAGCCCTGCAGGAGAGTATTTCTCTGCAGGGCTAGGAGGAAGGATTGTTGCGGAGTTTATGGCAACACGGCTGCGGTTAACCTCACGTCGCCGACATTCACGAGTTGTGTTAAGCCGTCATCGAAACGAACGACGACACACCAGGGCTTGTCTTTGCACAATGCGTTGGACAGTAGCACGCCCTCACGAAAAACCTCATTTTTACCGGTGGTAACTTTTACTCTCAGAACAATGCGGGTTTGGACGCAGTCATTCGGCAAATCCAGACGGACGGAGTCCGGGGACGAAGCGCCGGAGCGGTTGTTTGCAACAGATTTCTCATCGCTCTTTTCTTCGGGATCGGATTGTTCTGCAAGACTTCGCTTAAGACTCAGAGGAAGATGGCCCGGGTCTGACTCTTTGTCGGCGCTCGTTTTCACGGCCGCGTTTTCCTTTTTCTCATTGAAAGCACGAATGAGATTTTGTGCCTCAATGCGGGAAATCGAAATTTTTCCATCCGGATCTTTGTGGGCTTCCAATGCGTCAGTCAGAGCATCCATACCTGCGATCTTCGCGTAGCGACTCAGGATTTGAAAGCTGATCGAATCGCTGATCTCTCCGCTTTTGCTGGCTTTGAGAAGCACGTCAGGCATCCCGATCATGTCGGTAAACACCTTGACGCGCTGGCGCGACCAGCCGAACAATCGTCCAATTTCAGCATTGTTCATGCCTTTGGCAATCAGCTTTGCAAACACCGCTGAGATTTCGTGAGGGCGCATCGAGTCTCGCTGGATGTTTTCCGTCAATTGGCGAATCTCGCGATCCTCAGCCTCAGGTGCTTTCACAACGACGCACTTGATAGTCTGAAGCCCGGCGGCTTTCGCAGCACGCCAACGCCGCTCACCTTGCTCGATGATGTATTTGCCGTCATGATCCGGGTCAACCGACACATTGATAGGGGTGAGCTGTCCGACTTCCTTCAGGGATTGGGCAAGGCTGTCAATATCTTCGAATACTTTGCGTGCTTGTTCCTTGCTGGAGATGTCATCGACGCTGATTTCAAGCAGCTTTTCTTTTCCTGTGCGACTGAACAGGTCGTCGGAGGAGAGAGCCAATTCGTTGAGACTTTCCAATTCTTTTTCCAAATCAAGCATGGCTGTTCCTAGAAACGTTAGCGTCACTTTGTTTGTTCTATGCGTTCGAGCATTTCGACCATGAATGCGGAGAATTCATCGAGTGCTTTAAAGGCGCTAGGAAGCGACCAGATGGGCAATCCTCTCGTCATTGCCGTATCAGTGGGAGCGTTGCGGCGAATCAGAGTTTTGAAGAGCAACTTGCTCATGGTTTTGTCTTTTCGCAGGTTCGAGAGCGATTCAGCATGCGTGGCCCCCGTCGAGAATTCATTGATCACTACTCCCAGGAAGTTGAGCTTGTGGTTAATGCGCTCCTTTATGCCGATTATCGTGCGGACCAGATTTCCAAGTCCGTCGACTGCTTGGCCTGAAAGCTTGATCGGGCAAATGACGTAGTCCGTAGCACACAAGGCGGCGGAGAGTCTGCGGCCCAGAGATGGCGGGCAGTCAATCACAATGAAGTCGTAGTCGGACTTGAGACGAGCAATGTTTTTAGCACCATCCGCGATCGAAGCCAAAGGTAGGGCTTCCGTGTCGTAGCCTTTGGCATCGCCGGAATAAGAACCGATCAGATCAAGAGTCGCTTCCTGAAAAACGGCGTCGTTGTTGATGCGCTTTCTGTAGATCGGCAGCGGCAAGGGGAGGGCAACCTTTTGCGATTTGATTTCATCGAGCTGGTTTTCAAAAAGATGCTCGCTGCGGGTGCTTGTCATGTTCTTTCGACCGACAAGAATGTTGGTCGCGCTGCCTTGCGCATCGAAGTCAACGTACAGCACATTTTTTCGCGCAAACTGAGCAAGCCAGCAGGCGCAAAGAACCGAAAGCGTAGTTTTGCCGACTCCGCCTTTTTGGTTGGCAAACGCAATCACAGTCGCCATTTCTATTTTCCTTCCATCAAATCCGTCGCCGTGGTGGCGACTGGTAGGCAACAATGGTATCCGAGTGTTGCCTGAATTCATATAGATTTGTCAATCATGATTTACAAATCGACTGGATGTAGCCTAAAAGTGACACGCTTTTGTTAAACAGATTTACGTTCAACTGGTGTGTAAATCTTGATATACGCCTAAGTCTTCGAAGCCCACACTAACAAACGGATGCAACGCATCAGCTTGAATTTTCATCCGATCGACGAAGGAAACTGGGACAATACGCTGCTAGATCTACTTTTTTGAACCAAGGCGAAAAAAATTCGCTCTACTGACGAATTCTTAGGGATTGAGTGGTCGCTGGAAATGTCAGCATGTTCCAAATTGCTTCACTTAGGAATATGGAATGAGAACACTCAATTTGAGCATCTTGGAACGAAAAGGGGTGAACGACCTTTTGACTATGGCTGAAATGTGCGAAGTCTTCGGGCGTTCACGAAGTTCAATTTACCGTTATATGAACGATCTCGGTCTCGGTTTCCCTCAACCGGTTCCTTTGTTGGGAGGACAACTTAATTTCAGAGCTGAAGATGTGCGAGAGTACATCAACAAATGCTTCAGTCTGGCTGAAAAAAATAAAGAGAAATTAAGGCGATATCGTCACTATGCATAAGATCGACCAGCATTCCCTTGCGAGAGAATGCTGGTTTTTTATGATTTTTGTTTCCTGGAAGCCGACCTGGACAAAAGAACATCTGCCCATTCCTGCATGAGGGGGCGCCGTTGTTCCAACAGATCACTTCGTTGATAGGACACAACGACATCATCTCCAGTTTTGTGCATAAGGCTTTTTTCAGCTAAGAGATCACTTTTGCCGTTTTCTGCTGCCCAATCTCTGAATGTTGATCGGCAACCATGCATGGTGACATGACGCTGAATGGCTCGGCATAGATTCTTTTGCGGAGTATCCATTCCTGCAAAGGCACTCCTTTTACCTGGAAATATAGGAGCCGGATTTTCAGAGTTGACCGTTGGTTTAAGAGAAAGCAACAAAACGAGAGCTTGATCTGAGAGAGGGACACGATGGGGATAAGGCTTTTGATCTTTACGGCGAGCAGGGGGAACAATCCAGACGCGATTTTCCCAGTCTATTTCATCCCACATCGCTTCACGAAACTCGGAATTTCGACTTGCCGTAAGAATTCCAAACAGAGCCATTTTTTCAAAAACAGAGCCATTCATGAGGATTGGACTCGCGACCTGAAGTTCCCTCAATGTTGGAGCTTCCCGGTGTGTGATTACATGGATGGTCTGAAATGAAGGTAACTCCAGGTCCAGGTTGTGCTTCCATGTTGCAGGGTTTTCACGTGAGCGCCAACCTTTATGAGCAGCGTAATGAAAAACGAGTTCTAAGCACTGTCTAATTAACTTAGCAGTCGGTGTTTGGGTGTGCTAAAGAGGTGACAGGAGTGCAAGAATGTCCTCACTTATCACATCGGCTGCGTCTTTATTCCCTAGTGCTGGCCCAATGTAATTTTTGAAGATTTGTTGCCAGGGAGTTTCCTTTCGAATTCTGCGTAACTCTTCGGTTTCCCATTGCCTCGAAGTAAACATCTTTAACAAGATGACTTGAGGCTCCTACATCAATTTTTTTTGGCTTTGGATCAATGCCAAGAGCAATTTTGCTTCGATACTCATTGGCTAGGTTCTGGGCCTGTTGAAGACGCACTGCAAATGCACTGTCTAGGCCAAAACATTTTCGCTTGCCGTTGATTTTGGTGAAGTACAACCATACTTGAGATCTGCCGTTGTTTTTCACTTCGAGATAAAGACCTCTGGCAACGTTATGGCTACCATCGCTGAGTTTAAAAACATCCGATTGCTTCTTAGCTATACCTCCGGTTAAGAAACAAGGAACCTTCTGGAAGTTTCTCCAGAAGGTGAAGCATTCTTGTCCTTGTCCTTTTCCTGCACCCGAGATACGGAACAAAACAAACGTTTTGACTCGAAGTGGAACAACCTTGGACGTTTTGGGACAGTATGAAACAGCAAAAAAATCGTTATGAATCAGCCTTTTCAAGCCGTTTGAGCCGCTCAAGCTTCTGATGCTGTGAGAGCGCGCAAACAAGACCGCCGAATGTTACGAACATTCCTACGGGAATCAAATTTTGAAGGCTCGGCTCGGACATGCCTGCAATGATGAACAGCACGCCAAAAAGCGCGATCACGCTGCCCGCAAGGCGCAACAGCGCAGGCATGGCGTTCTTGTTCTTGGCGATGAAACCGGGTGACGAGGAAGCCTGATCGGATTCGTTAGCGCGCCGCACGGTAACCATGCCCGGCATGTCGCTGTTGACGGAGACGGTTAGGCCGCTTACCTTGGCGTTGCCTTTTTCGATTTCCTTCAAAAACGCGATGTAGTCGCCGTTGTGAGGTTCAAGCGTTTTTTCGTTGAGTTTGAAGGCCATATCTACACCTCCTTTGCGAGGTCTTCGGCGATGCATTCGATGATGGTCTGCGCAAGCTTGTCTTTGCTTACGTGACCCGTGGCGACTTCCTTGTCGGCCGTCACGATCATCGCTTCGTTCATGTCGCAGCCGATGGCGCTACGAGCGTTGTTTGCCACGATCATGCGAGCGTGCTTGCGGATGCGCTTACCGCGAGCGTTTTCAAGCACGTTTTCGGTTTCGGCGGCAAAGCCGACGCAGTAAAGCGAGGGAAATTCTCGTGCCGCCTGCGCGAGGATGTCCGGATTTTCCACGAGCTCTAACGTGGGCGGTTCATCGGACTTCTTGATTTTTTCATCGGCGACAGTCTGAGCACGCCAGTCGGCAACGGCAGCGACGCTCACAAAGACATCGGCGCCGGTTGCCTCACGGCGCACGGCCTCGTTCATTTCCTCTGCCGAAACGACTGGCACGACTTTGACGCCGTATGGGGCTTTGATAGAAGTGGGGCCGGAAATAAGCGTCACATCGGCTCCGGCTTCAAAAGCGGCCTGCGCAACGGCGTAACCCTGCTTGCCTGAGCTGCGGTTGGTGATGCCGCGCACGGGGTCCAGCGCTTCATAGGTGGGACCTGCCGTGACAACGATGCGCTTACCCTGCAGGATCTTCGGAGAAAGCAGGCGCGCGGCGTGTGCGGCGATTTCTTTAGGCTCGATCATGCGGCCTGCGCCTGAAACGCCGCAGGCAAGTTCCCCGCACGCGGGGCCAAGTACGGCAAAGCCGTCGACTTTCAACTGATTGATGTTGCGCTGCGTGCTTGCTTTGGCCCACATATTGCTGTTCATTGCAGGGCATACGGCGACCGGGCAGGAGCTTGCGAGAATAACGGAACTCACCAGGTCGTCGGCAATGCCGTTGGCCGCTTTGGCAAGAATATTGGCGGTGGCCGGCGCAACGATCAGAAGGTCGCAGTTGCGAGTGAGTGCTAGGTGTTGCATTGTGCCGTCAAAGGCCTCGGTTTGTACCGGATGTCCTGAGAGCGCGGCAAACGTAAGCGGACCGACAAACTCTGTCGCGGCTTGCGTCATGCAGACGCGAACCGTTGCTCCCGATTTGACCAAAAGCCTTACGAGCTCACAGGTTTTGTAGGCGGCGATGCCGCCCGTGACAGCCACCGTAATGTTTTTGGCAGCCAGGCGAGGGTATAGCTTTGCAGTCATCGTGAAGCAGTTCTAGATTGAAGTCGAGTATCAGAAGACAGTGTAGACGTCTTGCCGGAGGATTGGATTAAGAGAGCTCACGGATCTTTTCGAGTACCGCTTCCACGTGACCCGGAACCTTGACGCCGCGCCACTCAAACGCGAGCCTACCCTGCGGATCAATGAGGAAGGTGGAGCGAACGATGCCGCGGCAGGGTTTTCCGTACATAACCTTGGGCTTGATGACATCAAAGGCTGTGCAGAGCTCTTCGGACTTGTCGCTCACGAGTTCAATACCAAGTTCCTGGCGGGTGCAAAAGCCTTCGTGGGTCTTGACCGAATCGCGGGAGACGCCGATTACCTTGGTGTTCAAAGCCTCGAACTGAGGCACGGCAGCCGTAAAGTCGCGCGCCTCCATCGTACAGGCCGACGTGTTGTCCTTCGGGTAGAAATAAAGCACCACCCAGCGGCCGCGTTGGGCTTGCAAATCAAAGTCGCCTGCCGTGGAGGGGCCTTTGACGTTGACGACGGTTTCTCCGATCTGAAACATTGTCAATTCTCCAAGAGTCAAAATTTTTGAGTGTGGTGAGTTTAGCAACTTGCACAGCCGCGATTGTTCTCAAATATTGCCGAGTGCAGATGCTTGACGTCTTGCGAAGTGGTATCTTTAGGAACCTCGAAAACTACAGAAGCCAAAAGGAAGTCTTCGACATGCGTTTCCAGCCCAACTTTCGCCGCATTGCGGCGATTCACGACCTGTCCGGAATTGGCCGGACGTCTCTGATGGCCGTCATTCCGATTCTCTCCACCATGGGCTTTAACGTGTGTCCGCTGCCAACCGCAATTCTTTCCAATCACTCTCAGTACCCGGACTTCTCTTTTTTGGATCTCACCGAAGAGATGCCCAAAATCATTGATCAGTGGGAAAAACTCGGCGTCAATTTCGATGCGATCTATACGGGGTATATGGGCTCGCCGCGTCAGATCGAGATCGTCTGCGGTTTTATTGAGCGATTTCGACGGGACGAGACGCTCGTGGTGGTGGACCCTGTCCTCGGTGACAACGGGCACCTTTACAGCAAGATGACGCAGGAGATGGTCGAGCAGATGCGTCGTCTGGCACGCCGAGCCGACGTGCTTACGCCGAATCTCACTGAAGCGTTTGCGCTCTTGGCTCGGCCATACAAGACGGACTGCACGACCGAGGAACTCAAAGACTTGATTGCCGAACTTTCCGAAATGGGACCCGATACGGTGATCATCACAGGGGTTCCGGTGCCGGGGCAGTCGGGACTGACTTCCGTCATCGCACGCAGCAAATCCGATCTGCGCACCTGGAAGGTCACCTGTCCGTACTTGCCCGCACATTATCCCGGTACGGGCGACAGTTTCACGAGCGTGATTACGGGCAGCCTCCTGCAGGGCGACAGTCTTCCGATTGCGCTTGATCGGGCCGCTCAGTTCATTTTGCAGGGCATTCGCTCCACATTCGGGTACAAGATGGATAACCGCGACGGTATTCTCCTTGAGCGGGTGCTTCCGAATCTCAACACGCCGATTCAGGCGGCAACCTACGAATTGATCTAACCAAGACACTATTCACAGCAAAAAAACGCGTCGTGCACAAACAGACGCGTTTTTTTGCCGTAAGGAGTATCAGCACAAAAGAATTTACTTTTCGCGGCGGAATTCGTCGAACACGAGAAGTGCCGCGCCTATGCAGATGCAGATGTCTGCGACATTGAAAGCCGGCCAATGGTAGCCGAATGCGTGAAAGTCCAGAAAGTCTGTAACGAAACCGTAAACGAGTCGATCCCAAAGGTTGCCCAGGGCGCCTGAAATAACCAGAGCCATTGAGCAGGCAAAAAGATTGCGCTTGGCATGGCGCCACAGAAAGAACAGACACGCCGCGGTCACGAGCAGAGCAATGCCTGCGAAGGCGAAAATCTGCCAGCCGCCGGCGTCACCTAAAAACGAAAAGGCAGCGCCCGTGTTGCGAACGTGGCAAAGATTGAAAAAGGGCGTGACAGGGACAAAGGCGCCGTACGCGAGCGTATCAATGACGGCGACCTTCGTGATCCGGTCGACAACAAGCAACACGAACGCTGCCGCAAGCCAGAGGACAAAACGCCCCGGAGCGGGGCTCCGGGGTGCGGATCGATTGATCTCGGTCACGGCGTTTAAGCCTTGGTGCGGACTTCGCCGGCACCGAAGAGGTTCGTGAGGCACCGTTCGCACAGTTCCGGATGTTCGGCATTGTTGCCCACGCTCGGAACGTAGTGCCAGCAGCGGCAGCACTTCTTCTGCTCGGTGGCGGTCACCGTGATTTCGAGGTTGCCTTCGTTCTTTACGAGTTCGGCACGAGAGGTCATCATCACAAACTTGAGCTCGTTGCCCAGGCCGGATAGAACTTCATAGGTCTCGCCGCTGGCCGCAATCGTGCATTCAGCCTGCAGGCTCGAGCCCACGAGGCTTTGCATACGCAACTCTTCGATCTTCTTGAGCACTTCGGCGCGGACGTTTCGAATTGTCGACCATTTGGCAAGCAAGACTTCGGAGCCCTCAACATCGGGAACTGTGTGATAGAGCTCGGTAAAGATCGTACCTTCCCTGTTGGGGCTGAAAATCGCAAAGGCTTCTTCAGCGGTAAAGGAAAGAATCGGAGCCATCAGACGCAGATAGGCCGCCGTGATGTGCCACAGGGCGGTCTGAGCGCTGCGGCGCGGCAGACCGTCGGTCTTTGTGGTGTAGAGACGATCCTTGAGGATGTCGAGGTAGAAACTGCCCAGGTCGTCGGTGGCAAAGCCCATCAAAAGAGTGGCGACTTGCTGGAAGCTATAGGTTTCATTTGCCTCAATGATCTGCTTTTGAAGCTCGGCAACGCGAGCGAGCGCCCAGCGATCAAGCTCGAGCATCTGATCGACCGGCACGGCATCCTTATTGATGTCGAAGTCGTTCGTGTTGGCAAGCAGGAATCGCAGCGTGTTGCGGATGCGGCGGTAGCTGTCGACAACACCCTTGATGATGGTCGGGCCGATACGCAGGTCGCCTGTGTAGTCGGTCTGAGCCACCCAGAGACGGCAGATTTCGGCGCCGTACTTTTCGTAGATTTCCTTCGGACCCATGGCATTGCCGCGGGATTTGGACATCTTCTTGCCTTCTTCGTCGACGAGGAAGCCGTGCGTGAGAAGCGCATCGTAGGGCGGACGGCCGTAAAGGATGGAACTCGTCAACAGGGAGGAATGGAACCAGCCGCGGTGCTGATCGCTACCTTCAAGGTAGAGGTCGCTGTGAGGCTTGCCGTCGTAGACGTCTTTGTGCGAGCCGTTCATCACGGTTTCGTACGTGGAACCGGAGTCGAACCACACGTCGAGAATGTCGGTGGTCTTGTCGTACTGAGCGGCTTCTTCGGCGGGCATGAAGTCTTCGGCCTTAGCCTTCACCCAGGCTTCGATGCCTTCTTTTTCAACGCGTTGGGCGACTTCTTCCATGATTTCGAGCGTACGCGGATGCAGTTCACCCGTTGCCTTGTTCATGAAGAAGGGCAGGGGTACGCCCCAGTTGCGCTGACGCGAGATGCACCAGTCGGGACGGTTCTCGATCATGGCGTGCAAACGGTTGTAGCCCCAGGACGGGATGAACTTGGTGGCATCGACACCTGCCAGAGCCGTTTCGCGCAGGCTCTTTTCTTCGGCTTCGGTGTTGAGCACGCCCTTGGTGTCGGCCGTGGGCTTGTCCATACGGATGAACCACTGAGCCGTTGCACGATAGATGAGCGGCGTCTTGTGGCGCCAGCAGTGCATGTAGCTGTGCTGGATCATTTCGCAGTTAAGCAGCACGCCCGCCACGCGCATCGTGTCAACAATCTTGGGCTGAGCCTTCCAGATGTTGAGACCGCCGAAGAGCGGGAGCCAGTCGGCATAGACGCCGTTGCCCATCACCGGGTTGAGAATCTGATCGTTGGTCATGCCGTTGGCCTTGCACGAAACAAAGTCGTCCAGGCCGTAGGCCGGAGCCGAGTGCACGACGCCCGTACCGCTCGTGGCTTCCACGTACTCACCGAGGAACACCGGCGAGAAGCGCTTGAAGCCTTCGTGCAATTGGCTGAAGGGGTGCATGAAGCGGACGTGATCGAGGTTCTTGCCGTTGGTTTCGCCGACGATCTTGCCTTCGAGCTTGTAGCGCTTGAGGCAATCTTCCACAAGGTTGGTGCCCAGAATCAGGTACTTGTCGCCGCAGTCAACGAGAGCGTACGACAGATCCGGGTGCATGTTAATGGCTTGGTTGGCAGGAATCGTCCACGGCGTCGTTGTCCAAATGACCGTGTAGCAGGGCTTATCAATCTTCACGCCCATCAGTTCTTCAACCTTGGGCTTGTCTTCTTCGGAAAGAGGGAAAGCAACGTCGATGGCGTAACTTTCGCGATCGGCGTATTCGACTTCGGCTTCGGCCAGTGCCGAGCAGCAGTCGAAGCACCAGTTGACGGGCTTGAGACCGCGGTACACGTAACCCTTCTTCACGATGCGAGCAAGCGTGCGGATTTCGGCGGCTTCCGTTTCAGGGCGCATCGTCAGATACGGATTTTCCCAGTCGGCGAGAACGCCCAGACGCTTGAAGCCGGCTTTCTGCTTGGCGACCTGTTCCTTGGCATAGGCGCGGGCCTTGGCCATCAGGTCGGTCTTTTCGAGCCCCTTGCCGTACATCTTTTCGATCTGGATTTCGATCGGCATGCCGTGGCAGTCCCAGCCCGGCACGTAGGGGACATCGTAGCCCTCAAAAAGCTTGGTCTTGTTGACGATGTCCTTGAGAATCTTGTTTAAGGCATGGCCGAGGTGAATTTCACCGTTGGCATACGGCGGGCCGTCGTGCAGAACGAAACGGTTGCGGCGGCCTTTGCAGGTGTTCTGAATCGTGTGGTAGAGATCGCGTTTTTCCCAGTCGGCAACCCAGACGGGTTCACGCTTGGGCAGGTCGCCACGCATTGGGAAGGCGGTATCGGGTAGATTAAGCGGGTACTTTGCCGTATTGCCGGCTTTATCGGCTTTAGCCATGTGTCAAACTCCAGGCCCCCTCGGGCTCTTCTGAAAGATTGAAAAGGAATAAATTTTGAGATGCGCGATAAAAAAGCGCTGTCAGGAAGGCGCAAGCGCAACGAGCCGTTAGTTTACAGTCAGAAGCGCTTCGTTTGCTATAGGTAAGCTTGCTTATGGCGCTCGGCCAGCTTCTCGGAGTGAATCGGCTAAAGCGATACGTTGCGTGAATCTCTTAAGACGAATCTTTCTTTTGTTCCCTAAACACCCAAAAGATGTCTTGCTGCCTCTGCGTCGCGTTGGATGGCGGCTTTAAGTTCATCGAGTCCCGAGAACTTTTTTTCATCTCGGAGCTTTTGCACGAATTCGATTTCAACGATGCGACCGTATGCGTTGCCCGAATAGTTGAAGACGAACGTTTCCAGTAGCCAGCGCCGATCGGATGCTACAGTCGGTTTGTAGCCTAGGCTAGCGGCGCCACCGAAAACAGTGTCGCCGTCAAGCCCCTTGACGCGCACCGCAAAGACGCCATGCAGCGCGCAGACGGCCTTGGATCCGGGAGGCAGCATTGCGACATTGAGCGTCGGAAAGCCCAGTGTCCGGCCGAGTGCTGCGCCGTGAATGACACGGCCAGTGACACGGTAGGGACGGCCCAGCATGGTTTGTGCTTCATTGAGATCGCCTAAAGCCATCGCCTCACGAATACAGGAACTCGACACTCTTTCATCCGATTGATAGAGAAGAGGGGTAGCAAGAGCCTCAAAACCAAAGGTTTCGCCCAGTCGCTTGAGATCGGCAAAATCACCCGAGCCGCCTGCGCCGAAATGGAAGTTATCACCAACCGTCACCCAGCGGCAACTGATGCCTTCGAAAAGAATGTTGCGAACGAACGCCTCGGGCGAGAGCGCAGCAAAGCGTTTGTGAAAGGGCATGATGTAAACAGCGTCAATGCCGCAGCCTGCAATGGCAATCATCTTGTCGCGTAACGTGCTGATACGGGCAAAGGGCTCCTTACCAAAGAGCTCGCGCGGGTGCGGTTCAAACGTAACGACTGCGGCGGCAAGACCTCGAGCGTGCGCTTCCTTTGTTACCGCCCGAAGAAGTCGCTGGTGGCCGAGATGAACGCCGTCGAAATTTCCGATGGCAACTGCGCAGGGACGTTTGTGAGAGGGGCCGGGAAGGCCGCGAATGATTTGCATGCCGGTCTGTAGGGTGAAGGTTGCCTAAATACTGGTCAAGCTCTTGCGAAGGTTGTTTAGGATTATGCGCAGAAAACTTGCTGCCGCAGATTATACGAATGCGACATAGGCCATGTAAGGCAAATTCTTGTTTCACCGGAATCTTCTGCGGTTGCCGCAACTCAAGTACAATTGCCCTGCCATAACGGAGCGAGTGCCGACGGCTGTTTCGGCACTTCTTGTCTATTCGAGATTTCCAGTTTTCTATTAATCAGATATGTGTCAACCCGGTCTTGAGAAAGATTCGGGTGCATTTGCATTTATGAAAAACATCGTTGTTTTGATCTCGGGCCGCGGCTCGAACTTTGTGGCGATTGCTCAGGCCTGCGAACGGGAAAATTGGGCTGCCGAGGGTATCCGTATTTCGCTTGTGCTTTCCAACCGCCCCGATGCGGCCGGGCTTGATCGCGCCAAGGAAATGGGTATTGAAACGGCCGTGGTAGATCACAAGGCGTTTGATACCCGTGAAGCTTTTGAGCGCGCCATGATTGAGATCATCGACAAGCACAATCCGGACGTGGTGGTGCTCGCAGGGTTCATGCGTGTTTTGACGCCTGTCTTTGTCGATCATTACGAAGGCAAGATTCTCAATATTCACCCTGCTCTGTTGCCGCTTTTTAAGGGACTCGATACGCACAACCGCGCACTCCAGGCAGGTGTTCGCGTGCACGGCTGTACGGTGCACTTCGTGAGTTCCGAACTCGACGGCGGGGCCATCATCGGTCAGGCCGTCGTGCCGGTGCTCGCCAGTGACGATGCCGATACGCTTGCCCACCGAGGGCTTCGTCTCGAACACATTCTTTATCCGCGTGCCGTCAAGGCCGTGGCTTCCGGCAAGGTCAAGCTTGTCGACGGCCGCACCGTGACGGATGACGAAACGGCTAAGTCTCTTGCTGTTTTTGATTGCTGCGCTTGAGAAACACAACCATGGAACAGAAAACCAAAAAGATGCCGTTTGCGCCGGTTAAGGTCCGTCGAGAAAAAACGGAAAAGAAGCTTACGGAACGTCAGCGCGCTGCGCAAAAGCGTCAGGCTGAGCAAAATCGCAAGGCTGCTCCCGTCAAAGGCGTTCCTGCTGCAATGCGTCAGCAAAAACTCAATCCGAGCAAAGTCCGCATCACCAATCTGATCGCGGGTGAGTTGGCGCGCGCTTTTGCGGTGATTCTTAAGCTCGATGGACCGGCTGATACGCTCATGAAGGCGTTCTTCAAGTCCAACCCTAAGCTGGGTAGTCGTGATCGAACGATTTTGGCCGAAGCCATTTTCTATGCGCTGCGGCACTATTCCGAAATTGCCTGGCGCATGAAGCCCGTCAAGCCCGAGCGCGCTCCCAAGGTGGCTGCGTTCCTGACGTTGGCGATGCAGTACGGTGTCGAGAGCATGGGCGATCAGGTTCTCGGTTCCGAAAAAGGGCCGGTGACCAATATGCTTGCCTTGAAGCTCGAAAAGGCTCCGCCCGAAGTCCGTGCCGAGATGCCGTTCTGGCTGTACGAACTCGAAAGCAAGCAGTACGGCGAAGCCGCACCGCAGCTTTTTGAAGCTTCGCTTCAGGCAGCTCCGCTTGATTTGCGCGTCAATACGTTGAAGGCTAAGCGAGAAGACGTCATTGCGGAACTTTCCGAACACAAGGTAACGGCTGAACTCATGCAGTTCTCGCCCGACGGTATTCGCCTGACGGATAAGCCCGGTTTGATTCGCTGGCCTGTCTATCAGGAAGGCCGAATCGACATTCAGGACGAGGGCAGTCAACTCATTGCGCGTCTTGTGGGCGCCAAGCGCGGCGAAATGGTGTGTGACTTCTGTGCCGGCGCAGGAGGCAAGACACTGGCTCTCGGTGCACTGATGAAGTCTTCCGGTCGTCTGTACGCTTTTGACATCAATGAAAAGCGCTTGCAGGGGCTCACCCCGCGTATGCGCCGTGCCGGACTTTCCAACGTTCATCCGGTCGCCATCCGTGATGAAAAGGACAACCGAATCAAGCGTCTGCGCGGTAAATTTGACCGTGTTCTGGTGGATGCGCCCTGTACCGGTACCGGCACGCTTCGCCGCAACCCGGACCTGAAGTGGCGCCTAACACCGCAGGAACTCGATCGCATCAACGCGGTGCAAAAGAGTGTGCTGGAAGAGGCGGCGAAGCTTCTTAAGCCTGATGGCCGCCTTGTGTACGCGACGTGCTCGGTACTTCAGCGGGAAAATCAGGACGTCGTTAAGACTTTCCTGGAATCTCATCCGGAGTTTGAACTTCTGAATGCTACTGACGTCCTGTCGAAGCAGGGCGTAACGTTGCCAGATTTCCAAAAGGAAGAATTTGGTGACTTTTTTGTGATGTTGCCTCACCGTCATCACACGGACGGCTTCTTTGCGGCCGTATTACACAAGAAGAAAGCCTGATTCTTGTCTGAACTGAAGTAAAACAGAGCCTTGTCGAGAGCGTTTCGGCAAGGCTCTGTTGTTTTTCGCAGAAAAAATGAGCTGATCAGTTTCGTTCGGTTATTGATTTTTTCGGCGGCAAACCGAATGTGCGCTTGTATTCGCGACTGAACTGATTCGGACTTGTGTAACCGACTTCGTAGGCAGCCTGACTCGCGCTGTAACCGCGAGCCACCATCAGGTGCTGAGCGAGGAACAGGCACTGACGTTTGTAATACTGCAACGGCGTCATTTTTGTGACCGTCTGGAAATGTCGATAGAACGTCGAACGTGTCATGTTGCACATTTCGGCAAGGGCATCAATATCAAGTGGTTTACCTGTGTTTTGACGGATCCACTGAATCGCGCGATTGATGCGGTTGGCGGGCGTGTTTTGGCTGAAGAACTGGGACAGGGCGGCGCCTTGCGGGCTCATCAAAAGCACGTAAGTCAGTTCCCGTTCAATGATCGGACCGCGTGTAGGAAGTTGTTCAGGATTCTGATAAACCAAGCGCAATAGACGCTCGAAGGCTTCAACAATGTCGACAGTGGCCGGCATTGCTGTGAATGCATGCACAGAGTGCCCAACGACGACTCCTTTGTGTTTTGCGGCGATTTCAGGGCAAGTAGCTAAAAGGTCGGTTAGAACCTGAGGATCAAGTTCAACGGAAATCGAAACAAAAGGCTTGGAATCTGAGGCGCATGTCACCTCGTAGCTGGCAGGGGAGTCCGCCGCCGTCGTGCAACTCGTGCCTTTACCGTACTCAATGTTTTGTCCGTCAGTCGTGCTGCGCTTGCGACCTTGAAGAATTAGACCGGTTGAAAGCGTGTAAAAAGTATTGGTATTGACGATCTGACAGGGTTGCACATGAAAGTGCAGCCGAGGCATTGATTTGGGAGAAAAAAGAGAGACACCGTTTTCTCTCCACTGATTCAGAGCAATATCCTTAAGCGCATCCAGACGGGCGCGAAGATCTTCTGAAAGCGTAATCTCGAACACAAGCGAATCCTTTCTTTGTTCTTCCGAACAAGGTTTGTCATCACACTCGCATTGGCAATTGGAAAGCCATAGCGTACTCATTTTGCACCCGTAGTTTTGCACAAACTTTGCATTGTAGTTAGCTGGAAAGGCACTCTGTTTAAAAATGTTTCAGGCTGCCTGCCAAAGAGGAAACGCAGGCAGCCTGAATTGCCTCCGACTTTTTTATTTAGCCGGATGAGCAGCCTTTTCAACGACCGCGAGCGCGTTGAGCGTTCGCGGGTAGCCGAGGAGAGGTGCAAACTGCAGACAAGTGGCGATCAGAATTTCCTCGTTGTTGCCCATCTTAAGGTTGCCAACAGCGTGTGCTGCCATCTGAGCGGTGGTGTCGCCTTGCGCGGCCAGGTAGCAGAAGGTAACGAGTTCACGTTCCTGCAGTGACAGGCCGGAGCGAACATAGTAGTCGCCGAAGCAGTTGGCAGAGAGCCAGCGACGGATGGCAACGGTCTTTTCGGGGCCGGAAGTGGCAAAGCCCTTCATGCCCGCTCCGAAGATTTCAACCTGAGCGGCTTCACCCTTGACGACACGCTCGACATCCTTCTGTTCGGTGGTATCGGGAAGGGGGAGCTTTACGCCGCGCGAGGTAAAGACACGGTTCATGATGTCGACGAATCCGCGGACACGTCCTATGCCGAGATAAGCGGTGGCCTGATAAACGATTTCGCGAACCTGCGTGGGCGTTACGCCGGCGTCGAGCGCCTGCGGCAAACGGACCTCGAATTCTTCCTTTCCGCCGCAACCGAGCAGCGCGGCAAGAATGACGAAGTGGCGGTGAGCTTTACCCAGAATGGGCTCGACCGTTTTGGCGACTTCTTCCTCATCAAAGTACTTGAAGAAGCGTGCGTATTCGGGATCGGTCTTTGCAAGATCGGAAACAGCCGGTGCGGCGGCTGCGGCCGGATTGAGTGCGGACATGAAAACTGCTCCTGCGGCGAGTCTGGCGGACCCACCCAAAAGATTGCGACGTGAAAGAGATTTTTCCGACATTGAACACCTCGTGAAGGTCAGTGTTTTGTTGATTTCATTATCCGAAGCAGCAGGGCAAGTTGGGTGCCGAAACGTTGCACGATATTCTCAAGTCGCTGAGCTTGAGAAAATGACGGAAGAGGGGAAATGTCTCGTGAAATGAAACTGCAATGTCCGAATAAAATCCTTTAAAATCAGCATGCAAAACATAACTACTATTATATTGCGCAAAATTCATTGATAATTTGCTATATGGTGGGAATTGGCAAATTTTGCTTTTAAAGCACCAAAGGAAAAATTGTGTATTTCGATGGAAGACGGGATCCGATAACTGCTAATATTTAGGCGTATAAGATCATTTTTTGACCATAACTGTTAACATAAGAGCGTTTATTGTGTTCACGGGAAACATTTCGGCGATAGCAAATCTCAAGTCGCCCAAGGAACTACGGTTGCAATTGGCTGAACGGGCTCGGGAGTTGCGACTTACGCGAAATATGCGTCAGACGGATTTGGCAAAACGATCAGGTGTGACTCTTGCGTCCGTGAGGAGGTTTGAGAAGGAAGGCGAAATCTCGCTCAAGAACTTGATGTTGATTGCTATAGCGCTCAACCGAGCTCAGGACATGGAGCAGTTATTTCGACTGGACAGAAATATTGATCTGTTCAGACCAGAACCAAAGCCAAGGCAGAGGGCTAGGCAGTGAAAACAGAAGTCTTTTTAAACCTCGAAGGCAGGCGTTATTTTGTAGGTGTTTTGTCGTCAGATCAGAACGCCACTGTTTTTCAGTATGCAGACGACTTCTTAAACACTAGGCTCGAAATATCTCCTATTTCTGTGCCCTTACAACGACGGACATGGGTGTTCAACAGGGGTTCGTTTGGCGGGTTGCCGGGCTTTGCCTCGGACAGTCTCCCGGATGGTTGGGGAAACTTATTGCTTCATCGCCAACTGGTTAGAAACGGTGAACGACTGTCTGAAATTGATCCCTTGAGACGTTTGTGTTGGGTTGGCTGCCAGGGCATGGGGGCGTTGGAATATCAGCCTGAGGAGAAATTCCAGGAGGAGTTTTGTTCATCTGATATTCGACTTGATACTTTGGCCGAAAACGCAGATGCGATTTTGGCTGATCGTGAGTCAGGTGTTGCATTGGATGCCTTGGCATCTCTCAACGGTTCTTCAGGCGGTGCTCGACCGAAGATTGTTTGTCTGGTTTCAGCTGATCGCCGAACGCTCAAACCCGGCAATGTTGCAAATAATGGCGCAGAACCTTGGTTGATTAAATTTCGAAATTCGACAGATCCAGCGGACACAGGCGCCCTCGAGTATGCAGTGTCGCTTCTGGCCAAGAGTGCCGGCATCGACATGCCCGAAACCCATCTGTTCGAGTCTTCCAAAGGTGCGGGATGGTTCGGTATCCGCCGGTTCGATCGTACTTCTTCCGGAAAGATGCACATGGCAACGGCAGCCGGGTTGTTGCATTGCGATTTTCGGCAGCCTTGTCTTGACTATCAGATACTGATGGCGTTGACACAGCGTTTGGCAGGTGCCGGTGATTTGGAGCAAATGCTCAAGCGTGCATACTTCAACTTCGTCATCGACAATCGGGACGATCATGCGAAAAACTTTAGTTTCCTGATGGACGGCAAAGGCCGTTGGCGCTTGTCGCCTGCTTATGACTTGGTTCCGAACATCGGAGGTTTCGAACACATGACTGCCCTGAGTGGTGTAGGAAAGTCTCCAGCGCGATCGCTCTTTGTTCGTCTGGGTGAAGACTTCGGCTTGTCTCGCCGTAAGGCGCAAGCCGCTCTAGAAGAAGTGGATGACAGCCTGGATCAGTGGCTCCAACAGGCCAAGAACTGCGGTGTCAAAGCACCTCCTGTATTTGAACCGATCAGATAAAACGCAGCCGGACACTTCGTCAAGCATCCGGCCGTCGTATGAACGCACCTTGTTTATCAAAGCGCAGGCATGCGCTCGATCTGCGTTCCCGGATCTACAACGATCGCCTTCATGCCGCGTGCTTCAATGGCCTTTTGACCGCGTTCGGTGCAAATGACCGTGGCGCCTTTTGCGCAGAGTTTTCCGTCGAAAAGAACCTTTTGCCCGGCCACGAAGGATGCCTTGGGCGTCTGGGTTGCGTAGTCGTAGACGGTGATGTCGGCGTCGGCTCCGACGGAGAGATGCCCTTTGTTTTTGAGACGCAACATGCGGGCGGGATTCAGGGACGTTTTCTGCACGAATTCCGGCAGACTCAGCACGTCGAGCTTCACGAGCGACAGCCCCTGAGACAGAATCACATTGCGCGGGATGCAGCCGCCGTCCGTGGAGATTGCGTCAACAACGAACGATCCGTCGTCTCGTTTGGCTTGTGCGAGCGCAATGCGCGGCAGCGGCGGATTGATATTGAAGCTGCCGCCGACGTCGCTGTCGGCATTTTCCCAGAGCTTGAGAGCTTCCTGTCCGGTGACCAGATCCGAATAGCCGCCCGCGTCGTAAACAACAAAGGCTTTCTTGGCCAACAAGGCCGCGCGTACGCCGTCTCGATCTTCCGAGAATCCGAAGTGACGCAGACAGTTGCCCGTGACTTTCGACTGAATCTTGCCGTCTGGGCCGCATGTCAGACGAGTGCCATTCTTGGGCGAGATGTAGCTTTCGCAGAAGATGTTCGGGTTCTTTTTAAGCAGATCAATGGCGATGCTGGCTTCTTCTATATCACTCTTAATGGCGCCGCGGCAGTAGGCGTTGATGTGCGCCAAATGCAGCGGATAGCCGTCGGCCATCTCAACTGCCTCGATCATGCCCTCAATGTTGGAGCCGTGCTCGGTCGTACCGGCGTGCCACGCGACGTAAGCACGACGCTCAAGAGCAGTTTTGATGAGTTCGGACGATACGGCCGGTGTCAGCGGATAGTGGCCGCCGAGGAGCTTGACGCCTAAAGCACCTTGTTCAAGTGATGCATCGATGAGCGTTTCCATTTCTTGCTTGCTGGGCGTCGTCGACTTGAACGTAAACGGCGGTGAAGCAAACTGCAGGATAGCCATGTTGATGCCTGCGCCATACTGCGGAACGTTGTCGAGAATGTCGTCCAGTGGGCCGGCCATATCCAGACAAGTCGTGACACCGTTCATCGCGAGCATTTTCGGGCCGAACGGCGATCCCCACATCGTGCCGAGGTGAACGTGACTGTCGATGATGCCGGGCTGCAGCACCAGACCGGTGAAATTGATCACTTCGCGTGCGGAGGAACCGAGATCGGGTCCCACGGCCGCAATCAGGCCGTTTTCAACGGCGACATCACAAACATCGTTGATGCCGTTTAGGGGATCAACGACCTGGGCGTTTTTCAGAAGCAGGTCGAACATGGAATACACTCCTTCGGATAGCTTTGTCAGACGTAGCTTAACGCGGCCTGATGCAAAGAGGTCAGCCGCGCCATAATTACATGTGCATATTGAAGGTTGCGTTTGCTCATGGCCGGTTAGCTAACCGGCGGTGAGCAAATTCACACTTGGAAAATAGGGGGCCGAACGATGAAAGAAACATTGGGCATTTTTGCCTTTTCCTGCTTGTCGCTTTTGACAGCAAGCACCTTTGCCGCCGCTCCTGCGTGGCTTGATGTGGCTGTCAGTGCCGAGTCCACTAATACTGTGGAAATGCGTCGCCACCTGCATGCCAATCCGGAACTCGGCAACCAGGAAAAGCAGACCCAGGCCTACATCGTTCAGAAGCTCAAGGAATTCGGTGTGGACGAAGTTCTGGTGGGATACAAAAACTCGCCCACCGCTGTTATCGGTGTCATTAATCCCAAGAAAGGAAACGCCATCGGCCTGCGAGCGGATATAGACGCCTTGCCGATAAAGGAAAACACGGGCCTCGCATTCGAAAGCAAAGCAAAAGGAAAGATGTGGGGCAAAACGTCCGACGTGTCTCACATGTGCGGTCACGACATGCACATGGCGATGCTTCTGTCGGCCGCCCGTATTCTGGCCGCACACAAGGAAGACGTCCCGCGCAAGGTTGTGCTGGTCTTTCAGCCGGCTGAAGAGGGGGATTCGATTACGAATCCTTTTGTAACGGACAATCAGAAGCTCTCGGGCGCCCGTGCGCTGGTTGAAGACGGTCTCATTGAAAAATCCGATATCAAGCAGATGTACGGCATCCACGTGATGGCGCGAGTCCCCGCCGGAAAAATGCTGGTGGCGCAGGGAACGGCTCTGAATTCAGCCGACGCCTTCCAAATTGACATCGAAGGTCGCCAGGCGCATGGCGCGATGCCGTGGACCGGTGTTGATGCAACCCTCGCAGCCGCTCAGACAGTTGTGGCTCTTCAACAAATCGTTGCTCGTAACGTGAACCTCACACAAGGTATGGGAGTCATCACCGTCGGTAAGCTACAGGCAGGGGAGACGGGGAACGTGATGGCGGGCTCCGCTTCCATGCTTGGCACGATTCGAGCAAACCACAATGCCATCCGCAGCAAACTTCTGGAGCGCATTCCTCAGGTTGCTGACGGTACGGCAAAAGCGGCTGGCGCTGTGGCAAGGACAAAACTCATTGAAATCTATCCGGTTACCGTCAACGATCCGGCGCTGGCTGGCCGTATTACAAAGGAATTGAAGGTTTACGGTGTGGACGCTCAGATTTCAGATTGGAATCCGGGTGCGAGCGAGGACTTTTCGTTTTACGCGCAGAAAGTTCCATCTGTGTTCATGTTCCTGGGCGGCGACCCCAAAGATGCGAAGAACGCACCCAACAACCATTCTGACAAGTTCAGTCCGGATGAATCAGCAATGCCGGCTGGTGTGAGAGCTCACATCGCCGCGGCAATGACGCCGGTCAAATAACCTTTAAAACAAAATGGGTCGAGAGCGAATGTTTCGAAATCGGCCCAAAAACATCAAAAATCTCAAAAATTCAACTCAACATAATAGTAGTTATGTTGAATAATGGCTAAAAACAAGGCAGAACGCATTTTTGCGACTCCGCCTCTTTTCTTGTTTATGTTCAGTTGAGCGCCACCACTTACTTTACAACGCCAGCACTGCTCAAATCGAGCGCAGAAATGTCACCGGTAAGAATCTTCATTACGTCAAGCTTGAGAGCTTCTTTCTTTTGTGCATCGGTCAACCCGAGTGCGTCACGTTCATTGCGGGCGCTTCGCGTTTCATGACGAGCGTCCATTGCGATCGTGAGCAACGCGTACCGGATGGAATTGCGTTGTATCTCATCTCCAATGTGGCTCTTGCTGATGCAATCAGCCAACCCGAACGCAGCATCCTTGTTGCCGGCACGCACAGCCGTGGCAAACAAATTGCAGGCTTTTTTCTCATCCTCAGGCGACGGATCGGACTTCATCACCAACTTGGCCTGGTTGTATTCCATCATGCCCGGTTCGGGTTGCGGCGCGAATTGTTCCCACAGCGCAGCTGCCAGAAACAGCACGAAAAGAACCTGGGCGGCTTTCTCTTGGTTGATGTTCTTCAGAGCGGACATTTGTTTGATTGGAAATGATGCAAAGATTGGCCGAGTCTAGCTCGAAATGCTCTTCAGAGCGACTCGGCCGGCTGTTTGTATGAAATAGTATTTGTTAAGACTGTATCTTTAAAAATACTAAATCAGAACTTTGGCATCATCGAGTGGAGTTTGGAAAGCCCCTCTTTCATCGTGATGTCCAGATCGGACGAAAAGCGCTTGTCGGTGACGGAGGCCTTGAACCAGCCGGCGGAAACCCCGGTCCAGATAATCTTGCCGTTACGCAGGTCAATGATGCTCAGAGGCATTTCAACACGGTTGCCCTCCGCGTCCACGTAGCCGCCGATCATGGCGGCGTCAACGCCGAGCACTGTCTGGACTATCTTGAGGTTCTCAGCCTTTACTTCTTGCTTATTAAAGACGGCATACGAGAGATCACGACTAGCGAGCACGCCGTCACCTGTGGACAGACGGGTCAGTGCTTCATTCGTGGCCATGAAGCGAAGCTTGGGGTTCTTTTCCTGCAGAGCGGCTGCGAGTTCGAACTGAACTGTTGGCTGGTAAGCCGCCACTCTGGACGAATACAGAAGCGGAAGGACGACGACGGATGTCACCGAGCCTTCTGCATAGCTGGCGCTCAGAGCACCTTTGGAAACCGGGCCGGTGGCTGCGCAGCCGGTCAAGGCCAGAGCTGCACCGAGAAGGAAAGTCCTGCGAAGCATGGTTCTCTCTTTGTTTGATGTTGATGTGACCTCGATTCTGCCATGACCGTCTTTAGTGTCGCTTATGCGTGCCGAACAGAGCGGGAAAACGGAACGTGTTTAAAGACAATCGAATGGTCGGATGCTCGAGACGAAAATTTTGAGGGCATTTAAACGCGCTTGTGTCTTGAGGTCAAAACACACGAAAAACCATACAAGATCTAATGTCATTTAACCCTACTTAATTTATGGATACTTAATAGTTCTTCGCTATGGAAACGAAAAGGTAGACCCACTGGACCCTCAGAAAAGGGAAACAGGCCACTTTGTCAATTCGAAACAACGCCGCCTGACTAAGAACGACGTTGTTTGAACAAGTTTTTGTCGGCTTGAGAACTTAATAACATGTTAAATCAAACTAGTAAACTATGATAAAAACTGAAATCCTACAAGAAAGGCAAAAGAAATCCATAAAATCAGAACGATTAATCAAGGTCTTACCACGATTTTTAGAAATCTTGAAAATGTGAGATAATTATCATAATGAAAAGAGTTATCTGCTATAACTAGTCGAATCAAACAGATATGAGACCGTCCTTTGCTGTTGAAGAATCTTTGGTAGCGCTTGGTCACAATATGAAAGTGGCTCGTTTGAAGCGTCGCCTCCCCCAAAACATCCTAGCCGAACGCGCGGGTGTCTCTCTGTCGACTCTGTGCAAAATAGAAAACGGCAATGGCGGAGTCGCGATTGCAAGTTACGCAGCCGTTCTCCTCGCTCTCGACCTGGGCACCCCTTTCGCCGAAATCGGACGAAGCGACCCTTTGTCCCTGGCGCTCGAAACTGAGACCCTTCCGAAACGCATTCGCAAATCCGGAAAATAGTCATGCCTCAGGTTGTTCCCATTGCTTGGCTCAAAAAGGACCAGACCGTTCCCATCGGTCAGTTGGTTCTTAGTGACGACTCCGGCCAGGGAGCGTCGATGGCTTTCCGCTACGACAAAGAATGGCTCTCGTCCGGTTTTCCTCTCGGTAGCGATCTTCCGTTGAGTCCGACGATTCTTTACCCTTTGACCGACTCCATGGAAACCGATCCGGTGCTGGCAGCTCGAAGCGATGTCTTCGGGTTCTTTGCTGACCATGCTCCCGGAAAGTGGGTTGAGAAACTGATTCGGCAGGCGCATTTAAATGACCTCAAAATTGATTTTCTTGAGGGTGCACCCGCGTCAACCGAAATATGGACGCGCTCAGGACACGTTTTCGGTCGATTTTCTGCCCTGTCCCTTCCTCTAACTCACGGATTTCACACGAAATTTTTGCCACCCGTTCTTGAAATTGAGGGTTTCGGCAAAAACTCAAAATCGGTCAAAAATCTGGGTTTGGCCATGCAGGCACTGAACGCCGGAGCCTCAATTCGAGGTAAAGAGCTTGTGGAGATGCTGCTTTCAAGTGCTATGGAGCTTGGCGGCACCAATCCCAAATGCGTGGTGCGTCTGGGCAAGTCCGACGATGAGTGGGTCGTACGCCACGCTTCCGCACGTGAACCCGTTAACTCTGCCTTATGGATGGCTGTGACGCGGGAGCTCGCTCAGGCCTGCGGCATCAAGGTTGTCGAGGGTAAGCTGATTGCACCGAGACTTTATGCGGAACGCCGCTTTGACCGCGCCGAGGACGGATCTCCCCTGCTTTGTTTGTCGGCCGCGACGCTTGTTCGACGGCAGATGACGCGCGAGCGGATCCTTCATCCGACACCCAAGACCTATCTTGACATCGCCGATATTCTCAATCGTTGCGGCGCAGATCCGACAGCTGATTTGCGTGCTCTGTTTGCACGATTGCTTTTCAATACCCTTACGGGAAACAACCGTGATCGGCTCGATCAGTTTTGGTTCACTCCGACCGAAATGGGATGGAAACTTTTGCCTATGTATGCTCCCTGTGCGCAGTTGCCGTTCCTATCGGCTCGGTTTTTGTCGACACCACTAAAACCCAGCGCCAATGTCGCGGATCCTGAATCCGCTATTGTGCTTTCTCGATATTTTGGTGTCTCGATCAAAGACGCCAAAGCGATGCGGCTAGAATTCATGCAGGTACTTTCCGAGTGGTGTCGCATCGCCGAAACAGCCGGTGCCGACCTCCTTGAAATTCGCCAAATGCAAGGGGCCTTCGGGTAGCTGTTGTAGACAGTATTGTTATAGTTACTACCTTAAATAATACTAAATTACTCTTTCAGGTCTAGGATTATGGACATCAAAAAAGACAATGCGATGTATATGCAGATTGCGCAGATTGCTGCCAACCGCAGCTATGCTCAGCGTCTGAAAGTCGGCTGTGTCATTGTCAAAAACAATTCGATTATCAGCTTCGGTTGGAACGGGATGCCCACAGGGTATGACAACTGTTGTGAGATCGAGGTAGACGGGAAATTGGTGACGCGGCCGGAGGTGCAGCATGCTGAACTGAACGCGATCAGCAAATTGGCCTACAACGGTTATTCGAGCCACGGAGCGAGCATTTTCATCACCCACTCCCCCTGCATGCATTGCTCTTTGCTGATTCAAAAGTGCGGAATCGAAGCGGTCTATTACCATGAAATTTATCGCGACGATTCAGGGCTTAAGTTTTTGCGCGCGGCAGGCATTCACGTTGAGCAGCTCTGAGTTTCGAAACTGTTCTCACATAACAAAGGACGCCGTCCGGTGTGCGGATTCGGCGTCCTTTTGATTACCGGCTATCCTTCCGGTCTAGCCTAAGCGGACTTTTTCCCATATCTCTGCGATACCGGGATTGCGGCGCTTCTGTTGACGATCTTTGTAGTTCGTATGCAGAAGCGTTTCAGCGCGATGGCTCAACGGTTTTTCCAGGAATTCCTGATACAGACGAATAACGTCCGGATTACGGTGGCTCTGACGGATCGGGCGTTCGGCATCAATCTTGTAGATTGATTGCGTGCGAGCATCAAGTTTATCGAGATAGCTGTTCTTTTCGCGGATCGTACCGCCGCCGTCCACACAGCCGCCCGGGCAAGCCATAACCTCTATGAAGTGGTAATCGCACTTGCCTTCGCGAATGTCTTCAAGGATTTGTTCGACATGTGCCAGACCGTGCACCACGGCGATTTTTACCTTACCCTTTTCGCCGAGATCAACCGTTCCTTCTTTGACCCACTCCCTGCCGCGGGCCGGTTCGTAGACAACATGGCCGAGCTCTTTGCCCGTGACCACGTGATACACCGTACGCACAGCCGCTTCCATCACACCGCCCGTGACACCGAAGATGGCGCCGGCGCCCGTGTTCTGAGACATGAAGGGGCTGTCGAATTCGCTTTCCGGGATCTGCGGCAGATTGATGCCGTGTCGACGCAGCACACGGGCGAATTCTCGGACAGTGAGCACAAGGTCGGTGTCGGGCATGCCTTCGGTCTTGAGCTGACTGCGGGCAGCTTCGTCCTTCTTGGCCGTGCAGGGCATGATCGAGATAAAACGAAGCTTGTCAGGATTGATGCCGTGCTCGCGGGCAAACCAAGTCTTGGCAAGGGACCCGAAGATCGCCTGCGGAGAGCGCGTGGTCGAGAGGTTCGGAATGATTTCCGGATGCACCTTTTCGACAAAGTTCACCCAGCCAGGGCAACAGCTCGTCATCATCGGCAGCGTGCCGCCGTCGTTGAGGCGTTCGAGCAGTTCTGTACCCTCTTCCATGATTGTTACGTCGGCGGCCCAGTTGATGTCACAGACGTAGTCAGCGCCGAGCTGTTTTAAAGCCGTAACGATGCGCTTTTCAAGGTTGGTGCCAGGAGCTGCCTGGAAGGCGTCGCCCAAGGTTACACGCACGGCCGGAGCAAATGCCACGACAGTTTTAATTTCGGGGTCGGAGAACCAATCCAGGGCGACTTCGGTCTGATCCTTTTCGCTCAGAGCGCCCGTCGGGCAAACAAGCGAGCACTGGCCGCATTGCACGCACTTGGCGCTGTCGGCCCAGAGTTTGGCGCCGGCAATACCCACGCCGCATTCGTTGCCGATGTTGTCCATCGTAAGAGCCGAAACTCCCTGAACCTGACGGCAGACTTCCACGCAGCGGTAACAACGGATGCACTTGTTGGCATCGCGCACCAGGCCATTGGCCGACCAGTCCAATGGTCGCTTTTCGGTAAAGCGGCCGTTGCAGCTGTTGTGTTGCAGGCCCACGTAGAGCGCCAAGTCCTGTAGTTCACAATTGCCGTGACGCGAACAGCTTGCGCAGTCCTGATCGTGATCGGAGAAGATCCAGGCAACCTGCCAGCGTTGCATTTCGCGAATGCGTTTGGTGCGAGTCTGCACTCGCATACCGTTGGTGAGCGGTGTCGTGCAGGCTGTCACGATCTGACCGCGGCCGCGGTCATCGGTGACTTCCACAAGGCAGACGCGGCATGTTCCGGGCGTGTGGTTCAAAGGCAGATAGGCGCACAGCGTTGGAATAAAAATACCCAGACGCTTGGCGGCATGCAAAATGGTTTCGCCTTCTTGGAATTCAAATTCTTTGTTGTTGATCCAGGCTTTCATTTCTTTGTCCCCTTGCCTTTTTAGAACACCGAGCTTACAGTGCGCTTGTTGTTATAGTTGCCGGGAATCGGACGCGGTGTCACGACAGCATAGATGCGGTAGCAGCGCATACAGCGCTGAGCCTCGAGCCGGGCCTGTTCGTCCGTAAACGTAAGATCAACTTCGCAGAAGTTCTTTTCGCGATCTTGCACAGCAATATGCGGAACCTTTTGTCGCGGTGCAGTGCGCACCGGGGTAACGGGTTCAATGTCTTCGAGAAGCTTGCAGTCGCGGATGATTTCACCCATGCGAGAGCGCGGCGTGAAGCCCACGGAACCGCGAGAGAGGTATTCGTCAATCGAGTACGCTGCTTTTTCGCCCTGAGACAAACCACCGATGAGCGTGGTCGGACCGGTTGCGCAGTCGCCGCCCGCAAATACGCCCGGGCGCGTTGTGGCAAGAGCCGGTGTCACCGAAATGGTACCCCAACGATTCAGAAGTACACCGTCGGCTTCGCTGAAAACGTCGCGCTCAACTTTTTGTCCAATGGCGGCGATGACCGTAGCGCATGACAGATCGAATTCGCTGCCTTCGACCGGGCGCACACCGCGGCGGCCGCGGGCATCTTTTTCGGTGAGCTCCATCTTGGTCAGACGAACTCCGGTGACATGCCCTTCTTCGCCGCTGATGGCCACCGGGTTGGTGAGGAAGTGAAATTCAACGCCTTCGTCAATGGCCGCATCAATTTCTTCTTGATCGGCCGAGGCTTCGTTGCGGGTGCGACGGTAGACAACGTGTACCTTGCCCGAGGCAATACGGCGTGCCGATCGGCAACAGTCCATGGCCACATTGCCGCAACCGACGACAACCACGTCGCCTTCGAGCGTAGGCGTTTTCCCTTCGGATAGTTGGGTCTCGACGTTCAAAAGGAAGTCGATGCCATTTTGGTAACCGGACAGAGAACGGTTTTCACCGGGCAACCCCAAGTAGGCGCCTTCAGCGCAACCAATGCCGAGGAATACGGCGGCGTATCCTTCTTCAAAGAGACTCGAGACGGAGAAGTCCTTACCCAGACGCTTGCCGTAATGCCAGACGCCGCCGAGTTCGGTGATGGCATCCGTTTCCTGCTGCAGCAGGCCCTTGGGCAGGCGATACGGCGGAATGCCGCGCAAAGCCATACCCCCTGCCTTTGTATCCTTGTCGTAGATGTCGACCGGATACCCCATCAAAAGCAAGTGGTAAGCACAGTTAAGCCCTGCAGGACCGGCACCCACGACGGCGACGCGAGCTTTGCTGCGATCCACTGTGGGCTTCATGCCGTTGAAGAGTTCATGAATCGGCACGCCCGTGTTGTCGCTTACCCATCGTTTGATGTCTCGAATGGCTATGGGCTTGTCGACTTCGTTTCGGCGACAGGCCGCTTCGCAGGGGCGTACGCACACGCGGCCGCAGGTGGCGACCAGCGGATAGTGATTGAGCAAAACCCCTGCGGCGAGTTCCGGATGTCCGTCGCGCACGTAGTCAATGTATCGCGGCACATTGACATGAGCCGGGCAGGCTTCGATGCATTTGGCCGTGATCGTCACGAACATATCACCGCGCATGGCTTCTGCGGTTTCAAAGAGGCGTTCGCGGAAGTGTTTCATGGCTCCCACAAAGGCCGCGGGTGCAGTGCGGCCGATGCCGCAAAGACTCGTGAGCATCATCTGCTCGGCGGACTCATAGATATGGTCCCAGTCAACGGCGGCGCCTCGTCCTTCAACCAGATCGCGCAGGGCGAGTTCAATGAGTCTAGAACCCGTACGGCAAGGTGTGCAGCGACCGCAGGAAGCCTCCGACACTTTCTCGTAATAGCGCAGCAAAACGCCGGCAAGACTCACGGAATCGTCAAACACCAGAAATCCGGCGTTCCCAATGATAACGTCAATCGGATTGCCGGGATTGAAGTTCATGAGGGCCTTGAGGTCAAGTCCCTCCGGGGTCTTGTCGTTGCCCAGTGTGTTGTCGTACTTGATCCCGTTCCATACGCCGTAGCGGACCATTTGTTTCTCTCCTGTTGCAGAGATTTCGTTGCCGGGTGGAAACGAAAGGGCATAGCCGGTGCGGGGTTGTTTTTTTGCTGCTTCCGGAAGCCCGCCTTTGATAAAAGGCCTCAAAAAGATTGGCAAATTGTACTGAAAAGCGGCTCAGGGAAAAGGTCGACTTTACGAGTCGTCACTGATCCTGACCGCCGTTATTTGTTTGTCTAGGATTATAGGGACGTAGCTATTTACAATCAAATAACTATTATTTTTGAATTTTGATAGATGGGAAGTTATTCTTCGAGTTTTATCTGATGCGCTCTACGGCGGCTCTGTGTCATCATTCTCATATGACCTCTCACAATTCTTCCCATTCAGTCCCCACGCTGCGTTTGGCTGTGGCTCCTCACGCAGAATCGTTGCCTGGCGATCGGCTTCTGGCGAATGTCAGTGCGGAGGCTCTTCTGCGCGCCGCTTCTTTTCTAAGTCCAAAACGTCGATTGGAGTTTCTCTGGTCGCGTGTGTTGCTTGCCAAATTGCTGGAAAACGAACCGCAGGCCGCCGTTGTAGAGATCCCTCCTCGGTCCCCTCGTATTGAAGGCGCGGATGTTTCGGAAACCTCAATTTCCCATACAAAGACATGGATCGGGGCAATCGTAAGTTCCGTGCCTGTGGGTATTGATATGGAAGTGATGCAACCGAGTCGTGTGAATGAAGCAATATTTACCCGGCTATTTGATAAGCGTCATTGGGATGCGGCGGAAAACCGAGTGGCCGACTTCTATTGTTTCTTCGGTATGTACGAATCGGCTGTGAAGATGAATGTGCCGTTCTGCTCGGCATGCGATCGCCCGTACGTCGGTCATTGCGCTCAGAGCGCGGCGTCGGTACGTTTTTTCAGCGATGGGCAAACACTACTTACTGTGGTGACGGCAGAACCGGTTCAGCTCGAGATTTGTCAATTTGAGGTTGGACCGGACGCCCAGGAACTCATCGCAACCGATGCTCTTGCATTTATCCCTGTTGAGGGCCCTGCTTGCCTGCGGAGAGTCTGAAGATTCGGGGCCAAATAGCAAAAAGCCTGTGTTAACGAGACAGGCTTTTTTGCTTTGAAGAAGACAAAAAGTTATTTGCGCTTCTTGCGTCCAACCTTGACTTCCTCAATCTTGCCGGACTTAAAGGCAAGTTCGCGCCAGGTCTTGCGGGCGAAGATGAGAATGCCGTAGACGACCATGGCAATACCAAGTCCCAACAAGGTGGCTGTAAAGAATGACTTCTGATAGAAGAGCACCGCGGTCACCATGCCAACCACGACAGCGACGGCTTCGGGCCAGCCCATGCCGGGCTTACGCTTTTCCAGACCGAAATCTGCGCTGGAGAATTCTTCAAGCGAAATCACACGCGTGCCGGGGGCCGGATCTTCCGAGACTTCACCGTGCTGTTCGGGCATCTTCATACCGCGTTGTGCATAAACGCGCTGAATGGCGGCAAACTGGCTCTCGGTCAGAGGTTCCTGAACGCGCTTGCGCAGTTCATCGTTCGTCAATTGATTGAATTCGCCGGCGGCGGCGCGGATGGCGCGTTTCGTTGATTGAGCCATGACGATCTTCCAGTACGTTTTTGAATAGATGTTTCGCAGTAGACGCGGGATTTTATCAGCAATCGCTTTGGAGTAACACCACTGCTTGTGTGCTTACCCCCTCTTCTCTGCCTTCAAAACCGAGTTTTTCATTGGTCTTTGGCTTGATTGAAACGCTCCCCTCTTCAATTTCGAGGATTTCTTCAACGCGCGCTTGCATGGTGGCAACGTGCGGATTGAGTTTGGGTTTTTGAGCGACAACGACGGCGTCAATGTTGACTACGTGCCAGCCGGCTTCGCGAACCGCCTCATAGGCATCTTTCAAGAGGATTGCGCTGTCGGCACCCTTGTATTTCGGGTCGGTGTCCGGAAAAAACGTACCGATGTTTCCCAGACGGGCCGCACCCAGAATGGCATCCGTGATGGCGTGCAACAGCGCATCGGCATCGCTGTGGCCGTCCAACCCCAAGGCGTGTTCTATTTCAATCCCACCCAAAATGAATTTGCGGCCTTCAACCAAACGGTGAGAATCGTAACCGATGCCGACGCGAATTTTCATGGGATTCTCCATATAAATTTTGGCGTCTTCAATGTCCTGAGGACGCGTGAGTTTGATGTTGCGCGAAGAAGATTCCACGACGCCAACAGCGTAGCCGGCTGACCGCATGGCACTCGACTCGTCAGTGGCGTCACTGTTGCCGGCAAGCGCAGCCTTGAGCTGCCCGTACGGGAAGCATTGCGGCGTGGCAATACGCATCAAGCCGCTGCGATCGATATCTTCGACGAGAAGACCGCTTTCATCGATGCGCTTGACCGTATCCCATACGGGGACGGCCAGAACGAGCCCTGCGGCCGTTTTGTCCTGCAGTACTTCCCCGGTTCGGGCGATCAAATTGGAGACATCCTGCGGCTGTACGAAGGGGCGGGCGGCATCATGCACCAGAACCAGATCATCGTCGGCGATGGTATCCGAAAGTGCTTCGAGTGTCTGAAAAACAGTTTTGGCCCGAGTATTGCCGCCGGTTCGCATCACGGCGGCCGGGATGGCAAGCGAGTCGACGTATTGATCTTCGGGACTTACGGCGACATAGATGCCGTCGATTTCCGGAACGTCCAAAAGTGCGAGCACGGTCGTTTGCAACACCGTCTGTCCGCTATCACCCAACGGCAGATATTGCTTGGGACGATCAGACTGCATTCGGGAGCCACAGCCTGCGGCGGGCAACACAACGAAAACTCGGCGATTGGCAAAAGTCATGTGATTTCAGGTCGAGATGAAAACGTGCACGGATTTTAACGCGCACATGAAAAATCCCGCCGACTGCAATAGCCGACGGGACTGATCTTGGAATCGGTTAGCTCGAGAAAGCGATCCGATTAGAAGATGTGACGCAGACCGACAATGACCTGAGTGGCCTTCATCTTGCCTAGCTGCATTTTATCGTTTTCATTTTCCATCTGTTTGTAGGCAACACCGGAATAAATGGTCGTACGCTTGGAGAGGTCGTACTCATGGCCTACTAGGACGTTAAAGTTCTTGGCTTCCGAGTTAAGCGAATCGTCGTTGGCTTCGAGATAACCGTAGTAGGCGCCGACATACAGACGGCCCCATGAATCCATCGGGATTTGAGCACCGATGTGGAAGTTGTAGCCATCAGCGTCGTAGTAGTAGGAGTGGTCAGCATCCTCACCTTGATGCCAGAACGGAATGCTGTAGCCGAGACCGTCGCCGAAGCCGGATCGGGAACCCTTGACGTACTGACCGAAGGCCGTCAACTTGAAGGAACCGAAGTCGTAGTGACCGCCGATGCTGAGCACACGGCTGTCGCCGACATCAGCGTCATCGTCCTTGAAATCAAGGTTTTCGCCGCCGTAATGACGGAACATGAGCGTGTCATAGATCACCACAACGCCTACAGGACCGTTGTTGTAGGTCAGGCCGGCGGCAAAGTAGCGGTTGTTGTTGCGTTCGTTGGGCTGAGAGTCATCGTCGCCGTCGGTGGTGTCGTTAGCAAACGAGTACTGCAGATAGCCGGTAAAGCCGGCAGCTGTCGGGGTCTGGTAGGTCACCATATTGTCCAGACGCATGCCGTTGCCTTGGTAGTTGCCGATGTTGAAGATGCCGTCCCAGCCGCCGGGCAGAACGTCAGCGTTGACGCCCCAGATGTCAAGCGTACCGGCGCCGGAAATGAGCGTGCCGGCGCGGCCGAAGCTCAGCGTGCCGTAGGGAGAGTGGAACTTCAGCTGAGCTTCACGGCCGAACATGCGGTCGTTTTGGCCCAGCTTGCCCGAGTCGGACTGGAAACCGTTTTCAAGCACGAAAGAGACAGCGTAGCCGTTGCCCAGATCCTCGGTACCCTTAAAGCCGAAGCGGGATCCGGAGTTGTAGCCGTTGATCATCTCAAACTTATTGACCGTCGGGTTACGGAGCGTATCAACATTGGTATAACCCAAGCCCGTGTCAACAATACCGTAAAGGGTGAAATCCATTGCGCTAGCGGTAGCGGCCGTCATGGCGGCTGCAACAGCGATGGCGATCTTTTTCATTCTTAAAGTCTCCCTAGGAGATATGTTTTTATTACTGGGAATAGTTTTCTGCCGAGGCAGTACGTCTGATCTTATCGGTAGGCATTTGGCGCAGGCAAACTCTGTCAAGGCCTATTTTGTGCTGATTTGACAAGTGTTGTAGTGAATCTACACAACTAAGCATTTTCTCTCAGTGAAAAATCGACTGAAAGAGCCCAGGGTTTGATCGCAGAAAAAACTCCTGCCCGAGGCGGTACCGAGCAGGAGACTTGAGGAAGATTGAGAGACCGAAAAGTGGTCAGCAGCTAAGATCAGTGTTTGCCGCAACCGCAGTGTCCGTGACCATGACCGTGGCAACCGCAATGGTGGCCTTCGTTGTGGCTGTCGCATGTTTCTTTGCCGCACGAGCATTCGCCGCCGCAGCTGCATTCCCCCTCTTTTCCGTGTCCGTGACAGCCGCAGCCTTCTTCTTCGTGTCCATGATGTCCATGGCATCCGCATCCGCTTTCTTCATGACCATGACAATGGTGGCCGCCTCGGCCGGCGGTCGCGGCTTCAACGTTGTTCTGAAGCGTTCCGGCGATGAGAGCAGCAATGGCGATATCGCAATCGCCTTCGTTGCCGGCATAAAGCGCGATGTTGGCTTGCGCGAGCGACTTCACGGCGCCCGGTCCGAGGCCGCCGCAAATGACGCAGTCGACTGCATTTTTCACCAAAAGATTTACCACGGAGGCGTGGCCGTGGCCACCCGCAGCGATCGTTTCGGTTGAGACGATATGGCCGTCCTGCACTTCATAGATCTTGAAGTTGGGCGCCATGCCGAAGTGTTGGAAGATAGCGTCGTTTTTGACTGGCAGAGCGATTTTCATGTGCGAAACTCCTTGAATTTCATCTTGCGCGGCTGACTGAGCGACGGTCTTGCGTCTGCATCGTCCGGCGCATGCGCAGCAGTTTGTTTCCTGACAAATCCGATAGTTGCCGCCTTCGATTACAAGCGGCTTGCCGTTGACGATCGCATCGGCAATCTTGAAGCGGGCCTTTTCGTATATCTCGGTTGCTGTCGTGCGGGAAATCTGCATTTGCTGAGCGCATTGATCGTGAGTGCGCTTTTCGAGGTCAACGATGCGAATCGCTTCGTACTCTTCGACAAGCAGGACAACCGGAGTGAGATCTTCGCCCCCTTGCGGAGTAAAAAGGCGCACCAGCGGTTCACAACACACACGACGACAACGACTGGGTCTGGGCATACTTCAAAATTGCAATATCGTTTCCGACAAATGTCGGAATCAAGTATAGCGCGAAATTTTCAGAAGCCTCCTTGCCTTTTCTCATCGTTTTGCAAAACCTTTGGAGCGAAGGAACTCCAAAACAAACGGTCGGCGTTCGCGGGCAAGCACGCCGCCGATGCCTTTGGTCCAGGAGTCCTTGCGTGGCGAGCGGCTGCGTGTGGCGAAATACGTTTCGGTGACGGCATCGTATTTTTGCAGTTCGGCTGCATCGGGTCCGATGTAGCGGTTTTCCATGACGGTGATCGCTTGCGGCAAACGCGGCTTGACTTCGTTTTTGAAGGCGGGATGACCAAAAGCGAGCCCCAGCACGGGATAGACGTTTTCGGGCAGTCCCAGCGCCTGATCGGCCTTGGCAATGCCGTTGCGCAGACCTCCGATAAAGCACCCGCCCAGCCCAAGCGATTCCAGAGCCACCATAGCGTTTTGCACGCAGATGCCGACGTCAAGTGTCGAAGTCAGGAATTGCTCGGTCCAGCCGAGATCTGCCTTGGGGCAAAGCCCGGCGTCACGATGGTAATCGGCGCAGAAGACCCAGAATTCCGGTGCGGAAAGAACCTGCGGCTGATTGCCGCTTGCTTCATACATCACGCGGCGCAGTTCGGGGTCGGTGACGCGAATGACGGTGACAAGCTGCAGGAAGCACGAGCTAGACGCGGCAAAGACTGCATCAAGAATCTTCTGACGCATGGCCTCCGACACCGGCTCGTCTGTGTAGTCGCGCACGGAGGTATGTGCGCAGAGCATGTCGACAACGGGAGCATCGACGTTTTTCCAGCTTGCTTCAATGGCTTTGATTTCTCGGTTCAGCGCTTCGTTGACGGGCACCGGAACGCCGACCGCCCTCGCCTTTTCAATCAAGGCGCCCGAGAAGAAATCGACTTCGGTCAGACGGTGAGCCTTGGTGTCTTGTCTGAGGCTGGGCATCCCTTCCGGATCAAGTCCGTCGCCGATGCGGATGTATTCCTCGAGGTCGCGCTCGGTGACGTCCACGCCGACTTTTTCGGCTACAGCGACAACCTCACGCATCGCGGCAATGTAGCGATCGCGCACGGGGCCGGGTTTTTGGATGTCGGCAAATGTGCCCTTGGCAACGGCAATTGTTTGGTTGACGCCGATGTTGAACATCCACTTGCACCAGATGCGCCGTTCGATGTCTTCTTCGTGGCGATACACAACGCCTGTGGAGTCAAAGAAAGCTTCGACGGTTTTCAACGCAGGCAGCCGATCGGCGTAACGTGCAGGTACACCGATGAAAAGAAAGCCGGGATTCTTGCAGGTGACGTGAGTGCCCACGCGCGTTGCGGCCATGCCCTGTGCGACGCTATAAAGGACGGTGGCCTGCGGGAAGGCTTCTTCGAGAATCGTTTCGCTCGTGATGCCGTTTAAAAGCGACACGATGATCGTTTTAGGGCCCACAACGGGACGCACGGATTCGATCGCTTCCTTCAATTGCGTGCCTTTGACTCCGAAGATCAAAAGCTCGGCTTTGCCCGGGTAGTCCTCGGGCGCGCAAAAGGCAAATCGGCAAGGTTCTCCGTTAAAGGTCGGGGGATCGGCGCGATAGCGCTGCTTGCGCTTCTCATCGACCAAAAACGTTACGGCCCCCTCTTTCATCTTCCGGGCCATGGTGTGGCCGTAGAGAATGCCCAAAGCGCCCATGCCGATGAGGGCGACGGATTGAATTGTCTGCATCTGAAATTTCCTTTTCGCTCGTCGAAAAGCCTCTCTTATTTAAATGAGAGGCCGGCTCGTTTCTTGTCTTTCGGACAATAGCGCAATTTGGGCCCGACGGTCATGGCATCGGCTTTTCAAGAGTGATCATGTGCCGTATTGAACCAAGGTACAAGGAGAAATTTGACGCCGATCTTCAGAATTCCACTCGAAAACCGGCGGCAATGTATCCACAGATCTGACACGTCGGCGAAAAGAAGCACTTCTTCTCGCACTTTTCGCTTGCTGCAACATCGATGCGTTGTCTGCCACATAACAAACACGTGTGCAAATTCAACCGAAAGGAACTCCGAAAAAATGATCGGCGTCTTAATTTCACTTGCAGTCACCGTCCTGGTGGTCTGGATTCTGCTCAAGAAGATGAAAGCCCAGTTCGTGCTCTTCTTCGGCGGCTTGGTTTTGTTGGTCAGTGCCCTGGCCATGGATGCGCTTGGGCTTCTCCCCAACGGTGCTCAGATTCTTCCCAAGGGTGTTTCGAGCACGGGTTTCGTGGGTTTTGACCTCTTTAAATGCATCTCCTCCCTGATGAGCTCGCGCGTGGCGGGCATCGGTCTGCTGATCATGGCCGCCTCGGGCTATTCCACCTATATGGCCAAGATCGGCGCAAGCGCTCTGATGGCCGATTACATCTCCCGTCCGCTGCGCGTCTTCAAGTCCCCCTACCTCGTGCTTGCTCTGAGTTACGTCGTAGGTGCCGTGGCTGACTTGTTCATTCCGAGCGCTTCGGGTCTGTCCATGCTCTTGATGGTGACGATGTACCCGGTGCTCGTGCGCCTCGGTGTCTCCCGACTTTCCGCCGCCGCCCTGATCATCACGGTGTCCTGCCTTGACATGGGGCCGACATCGGGCGCAGCTAACTACGCCGCTCAGGTGGCCGGCATGGATACGATGACCTACTTCATCGAATACCAGTTGCCCGTCGGTATCGTAACCACGATTGCCGTGGCCGTGTTGCACTACTTCTCCCAGAAGTACTTTGATGCTAGGGACGGTGAAAAGGCCAACGAAATCGACGAAACCGTTGCCAAGCAGAATGACCTCGACAGCAAGGGCGCTCCGGCTTGGTACGGCTTCCTGCCGATGCTGCCGCTCATCATGCTCTTCGTGTTCAACCGCTTCGTGATTTCGAGCATCAAGCTTGACGTGCCGACAGCCATGTTCATTTCCTTCACGGTGGCTCTTGTTTGCGAATTGATCCGCAAGCCCGCCAAGGAAGTGCTCACGACCGCCATGGACTTCTTCAACACGATGGGCCGTCAGTTCGCGACCGTGATCACCCTGATCGTTGCGGGCGAACTATTTGCCAAGGGTTTGATTGCCACGGGTACGATCGACTATCTCATCGATGTCACCAAGAACATGGGGCTGCCCGCTTACGCAATCATGATCGTTGTGGTGACCTTCATTTCGATCGCCTCCGTTGTGATGGGTTCCGGCAACGCTCCGTTCTATGCTTTCTCGCCGCTCATGCCTGACTTCGCTCAGCAGTTCGGTGTCTCGACCATCCTGCTCCTGATGCCGATGCAGCTTTCGACCGGCATGGCTCGCAACATGTCTCCGATTACCGCCGTGGTGGTGGCTGTGGCAGGTTGTTCGGGCATCAGTCCGTTCGCGCTCATTCGCCGTACGGCAATTCCGATGATCGGCGGCTTGATCGTGATGGTGGTGACCACGATCCTGCTCAATTAATTTCCAATCATTGTCCTCCTGTTGGGCAGGCTGAGCGTTCCTTCTTCGGGCGCACAGCCTGTCTTTTTCGTATTGGTACAATCAAAATTTGTCGATCTCTCGGAAAAAGGTACCGATGGCCCATACTCAACACAGCTTGCTTCTGAGCAACTGCTTGCGCAAGGTTTCGCCCAGGGCCTCGGCCTTGGTCTGCGCCCTTATCATGGGCTTCGTTTCTCCGTCGTTTGCTCAAACCGCAGAAGACGTGGAGGATGCCGCCGACTATCTGCAAGCCTCGTCCGAAGCGCGCAAGCCTGCCCGGCAGCCTGCAACGCTTCGTGTAGGCGTGTACTATTCGCCGCTGTTCACATTCCGCACCGACTTGATGGAAGTCACGATCGAGCGACTCAAAAACGCGATGCCCGAGTACGCGTTTCAAGTCGTTCCTCTGACCGAATTCGATCTGACGGTGGCTGCCGTCAAGCACGAGGTTGACCTCTTTGTGGTCACAAGCGGCTTATACACCTACCTTGAAACCTCCGGCGCTACGGCTTTGGCCGTGCGCAAGTCTCCTCAGTCGCAAGATCCGGGCAAGGCCATGGGCGCGGTATTCATTGCGCGTGCCGACGACGCGAGAATCACGAGTACGTCTGACCTGCGCTCCAAACGTGTTGCTGCCTTAAGTCCCCAGTCCTTTGCGGGCTGGATCGTTGCTCTGGGGGAAATCTCCAACATTACGCAGTATCCGAAAAACTACTTTGGCAAGGCATACTTCAAGGACAAGTCCGGCATGCCCATCGTCGAGGCCGTACTCAATAAGGAAGTTGACTTCGGTATTCTGCGCACCTGCGAATTCGAAAGCCTGGTGGCCCGAGGGCTGGTGGCGCCCAATACGATCAAGGTGGTGGGTAAGAAACCCGAAGGCACCTTTGCCTGTCTGCGTTCGACCGATCTCTATCCCGATCTCATCTTTGCGGCTCAGGCCTCCTTGTCACCCGACATCAAGCGCAGACTTTCCGCGGCGCTCCTTTCCATGCCGATGAGCGAGTCGGGATACGGGTGGACCGTCGGTGCGAATTTGAGTGAAACTCGCCATCTCGTCGAGCGCTTGGGGTACAGTCCGACCGTGCGCACGACGGGCTCGAGCGTGATGATTGATCGATATAAGTACGCGCTTCTAATTGGCGTGTTGCTGCTGTTGGCCGCCGTTTTTTATAGCTTTGCCGTAAGCCGAACCGTGGCGCGCCGTACCAAAAAGCTCGTAGAGGTGATCGACGAAAAGTCGGAGCTTGAAAAGACTGCCCGCATTGACCGAGAGCGCCTCTCGCAACTTGAACGCGCTGGCTTTGTCTCAGAAATCTCCAGCATGATCGCACACGAACTTCGGCAACCGGTGGCAAGCCTCATCAACTATGCCGACGGCTTGTCGCTATACCTAGGCGGCCGAGGCAAGGACCCGGTGATTGACGAGGCTACCCGCGAAATTACCAAGCAGGCCGAGCGCGTGGCAAGCATCGTCGATCGCGTGCGGGCCTATGCGAAGAACCGTGAGAAGGCGCATCAATCGGTGGATCTGTGCGACATCGTCAAGCATGCCTTCGGTTCCTTCCGATCAGGGAGCGACCTCACCGGTGTCCGCATCCTCTCTTCGCTTCCGACAGAAGCGTTTGTTTCGGGCGACGCCTTGGAGCTTGAGCTCCTCGTGGTCAATTGCCTCAAAAACGCCCTTTCGGCGATTCGAAAGAACCCCGATGGCAAGGGAGAGATCCATATTTCGCTGACTTCCGAATCGAGTACAACGACAGCTTTCTGGAGACTTAAGGTCCAAGACAACGGTCCGGCCGTTTCCGACGAGCAGTTCCGTATGCTTGCGCGTCCCGTGGCGAGTGAAAAAATCGAAGGGCTCGGCCTGGGCCTGTCGATCAGCCGTACCATTGCCGAGCGTCACGCGGCCCGACTGGAATTCACCCGCAATCAGCCGGGTGGCTTGGCCGTCTCGCTTTGCATTCCGGCCGCCGATCAACCTCATGAGGAGCAAACCGCATGACCGAAGAACTGAGCAGCCGAGCTCTGCGGCCTCTGGCTCGCGTCATTGACGACGAAGAAACGGTGCGTAATTCCACCGTCTTTACGCTTCGCGTGGCAGGTATCGAAGCCGTGGCTTACGAGAGCGCCGCTGCCTTTTTGGAAAATGACGATATTCGTACCCCCGGCTGCGTGATTCTCGACGTGCGCATGCCCGATATGAACGGACTGGAACTTCAGGACGAAATGTTGCGCCGCGGCATTGATCTGCCGATCGTGTTTCTCACCGGCCACGGCGACATTTCCATGGCGGTGATGGCACTGCAAAAAGGTGCGGGCGACTTCTGCGAGAAACCCGTCGAACCCGAGCGTTTGCGTCAGACCGTGCGTCGGTTGTCGGATCAAAACATAGAAGCGAGAAAAGAAAAATTCCGTATCGACATGATGCGCGGCGCCTTTGAGACGCTCACGCAGCGTGAAAAGGAAATTATCCGTTTGGTTGCCGACGACAAACTCAATAAGGTGATCGCGATTGACTTGGGCATTCAGGAGCACACGGTGAAGATTCATCGAGCCAACGCTTGCAAGAAGCTTGGCGTGCGCTCGGCTCTGGAAGCGCATAAATATTTGGCTGCCATCGGAGAAATCGCATCGTCTTGAACCAAGGTACAAGGCGAGTTCGAGCTCAATCCTGAAGAATTGTCCCTATCCGATACACCTCCCGGGAAAGGGACTTTTTTTAAGGACAAACCAAATGCTCGAGACCTACCTCCAAGACCTCGCCGAAGTTGTAAATCTCGACTGCGGCAGCGCCAACTGCGAAGGCGTCACCAAGGTGGCCAACATCATGAAACGCCACTTCGACTCCATCGGTTTTGCGACGGAACTTGTGGACCTCGGCCCGAAGGCCGGCAAGGGTCTGTTTGCGACGAACAAGCCCGGTGCCGAAAAGTTCGACATCATGTTCAATGCTCACCTCGACACCGTTTTTCCCGACGGTACCGCCGCCGCACGTCCCTTCAAGGTTGAAGACGGCAAGGTGACGGGGCCGGGTTGCGCCGACTGCAAGGCCGGTGTCATCGCGATCTTCCACGCTCTCAAGAACGCCCGCAAGGAAGACCTTGATCGTCTGGCCATCGCTGTGTGCTACAACCCCGACGAAGAAATCAGTTCGCTTTCCTCCCGCGAATGGCTTCAGCAGATGGCTTCCAAGTGCAAGCGAGCCATCGTCTGCGAACCGGGCCGCGCCACGGGTGCCTTCGTTCGTTCCCGCAAGGGCCGCTCCGTTTGGAACGTGGTCGTGCACGGTGTGGCCGCTCACGCCGGCAACAACCCGCAGGACGGCCGCAGCGCGGTTCTGGCAGCCGCTCACCTCACAATCGCCATCACCAACCTCCAGGACCTCGAAGGCAAGGGCACGAGCGTGACGGTCGGCGTTATCGAAGGCGGTACGGTCTGCAACACGGTTCCGGAAAAGTGCACCCTTAAGATCGACACCCGCTGCTGGAATGACGAAGACGGCCGCGAAATTGACGAAGGCATCGAAGCGTTGGCCAAGCAGAATTGGGGCGACGGCATCACGGTCGAAGCCACGCGTGTTTCCAAGTCCCCGGCTATGCCCTGCACGGACGCCACCAAGGAACTCGTTGAAATGGTCAATCGTGCTGCCAAGGAAGAAGGCTACGAAGCCACTTGGGTCGATGCCGGCGGCGGCTCCGACGCCAACCGCATCGCTCAGGTCGGCGTGCCCGTCATTGACGGCGTGGCTCCCGCCGGTGCCGGTTTCCATTCCGAACGCGAATATCTGCGCGTGGATACGATCGAAAACCGTGTCCGTACGCTCGCCCGTGTTCTGCAGTATCTCTGATGAGACAATCAGACGTCTGATCTGACGAAAAAAGATCTCCTTCAGTTTGGACGGCGTTCTGAGGATATGAACCGAAGACGTCGTCCTTTTTTGCGCAAAATTCAAGGCGTCTATTGAGCGGACGCATGTTGTGTCGTTTATTCTCTTTCAGAGCAAGAGTTGATTGACTTAACTTAATTCGAGCTCGCCTTCCTTGCTTTTGCGCATCTCGATTACTTTTCTGACCGGACCGAAAGTTTTACGGTGCGCCGGCAGCGGTCCGTACTTTTCAAGCGCAGCCAGATGCTCGGCCGTACCATAGCCTTTGTGTTTGGCAAAGCCGTACTCGGGGTGTTCTTTGTCAAGTTCAATAAGCCATTGGTCGCGTGTTGTTTTGGCGATGATGGACGCGGCGGAAATGGCGGCAACTTTGTCGTCACCTCCCACAATGGCGTTGACCGCAATGTCAATGTGCGGCACGCGGTTGCCGTCGACCAGAACAAGGTTCGGGCGCACGGTAAGTCCCATGACGGCGCGTTTCATCGCAAGCATCGTGGCCTGAAGAATGTTGAATTCGTCAATCTCTTCAACCGTAGCGTGGGCCACCGACCAATCGAGAGCCTTTTCCTTGATGACGGGGGCCAGTGTCTCTCGAGCTTCTTCGGTGAGTTTCTTGCTGTCGCGAAGCCCCGCAATCGGACGCATCGGATCGAGAATGACGGCGGCGGCCACCACGGGACCTGCCAGCGGTCCGCGACCGGCTTCGTCGACACCGGCAATCAGATCGGCACTGTCTTCAAGCATGACGTCGTTGAAAAGATCGCCCATGCGTTTTTTGGTTTCTCTGCGGCCCATGATGCGTTTAATCGTGTGAAGTTAGAGGTCATCGTCGGCTGGACCGAGTGCCAGCAGCGGCTTGTCAGGCACCCAGACAAGCCGTACGCGTTCGCGGCAAAGCACAGGATCGGCATACATGCGCACGTCGGTACCGAGCCCCGCAGCAAACACGAGGCGGTCGTTGATCCAAATGAGCGGTAATTTGCTGCGCTCAAACGAGGGCACTCCTACCGATTGGAACAGGTGCTTGAGGTTACGCGATGGACGCAGTCGGTAAAGCTTGATTTTCTCCCCACCCCTTCTTGGCCGCACTTCAATTTTTCCTTCGCGAAGAAGATTAGCGTCAAGTCCGGGTTCATCGCCTTGGCAGCGGACAAACTTCAGAATGCCTGACCACGGGGCGAGAACGACGCTCTCTTCTCCTTTCCATTCGATCGGCATCAAAAGTTCGGCGCCGCGCGGTGTCGTTACAGGATCGACCATTACAAGATTGACGCCCCAGCGGCGGAGTTCTTTGCCGCCAATGCGAAAACTCATCTTGGTATCGGCGTGTGTCTGTCGCAGCTGACGCAGAATTTCGCTCAGTTTGGCGTGCGAAGGAGAACGTACGCCCGACATGCCGAGCCATGCTCTGAGGCAGTTGGCCTGTCGTTCAAAGCCGAGGTTGAGCAATTTGGCAATGTTGAGCGAACCGGGTTTGTCGCCTGCGCAATGCGCGCAGTCGTCTTCACCCAGATTGCTGAGAATTTCGGCCGATTGCGCCACAAGGGTGATGGAGCGAGCGGCAGCCGACCTCCAGCCTTTTCGGGCGGCGTCCAGCGGCGGAAGAATGTCGTTGCGAATGAGATTGCGCAAAAAGCGCGTGTCGGCATTGCTGTCGTCTTCGACCCAGGTGAGTTTGGCGCGCTTGACGTAGGCGGCGATTTCGTTGCTTGAGACTTCAAGCCAGGGACGCGCGAGCACAAGCTCCGCATCGTCGCCGGCGCTTTCGAGCATGCGCACGGGGCTGATTGCGGCAAGTCCCTCGGGACCCGCACCGCGGATCCACTGAATGAGGAAGGTCTCGATGCGATCGTCCAAATGGTGCGCCGTGAAGATCGCGTCCGAATTGAGTTCTCGGGCGACCTTCATGAGCGCCTTGTAGCGGGCCTGACGGGCAGCGGCTTCAATGCCGCAGGCCGAGTGCTGAGGCACGTAGACGCGCTCGACGCGCAGCGGAATCTGCCACTTGGCGCACTGCTCCTCGGCGTGCCGCACCCATTCGTCGGCCATCTTGCTCAAGCCGTGATGCACGTGCACGGCCGTCACCGACTCGATCACGTTCTTGTAGGCGGTCTTCTTGAGACGCGCGAGAACGTCGACGAGCGCCGTCGAATCTTTGCCGCCCGAGTACGCAACCAGAATGCGCACGGGGTTGACGGGCGTCAAACAGAACTGTTCGACGCTCGCGGCGGGCTTGCGGTCGGCGATCGTATCGATCGTGTCGGCAAGCAAAAGCGTGAGCCTGGCAGCCGGAGACGTGGCCGCACGTTGCTTCTTATGCGTCATTTACGCCTGAATTTATTCCTTTGCGGGTTCTGCGGAAGCGGCTTCGGGAGCCTCCTTCTTTGCAGCAGTTTTGCGCGTCGCGGGGCGGCGGCGAGCAGGTTTCTTCGGAGCGGTCTCAGCGACGGTTTCCGCGGTTTCTGCCACTTGCGATTTCTCCGCTACGGGCTTGCGGCGCAATGCGCAGCTGCGGCGCGGCTTCTTGGGCGTTTCCGGTTCCTTCGTCTTGGGTTCTTCCGCCGCCGACTCTTCAAGCGGCAGTTCGCTTTCGTGCGCAGCCTGGCACAGCAGTTCATAAGCGCTGCTGCACTTTTCCTCAAAGCGGCCGTAGTTCATCAGACGGCCGAGACGGCGCTCGACCAGAGCGTCCGGATCCATCGTGAGGAACGCCTTCAACTGATCGACCAAGGTCTTGCGCAGGGTCGAAGCCATGAGTTTGGGATCGCGGTGTGCGCCGCCGAGCGGTTCGCTGATTACCTTGTCGACGAGGCCGAGTTCAAGGAGTCGGTCGGATGTGAGCGCCAGAGCCTGAGCGGCTTCAGGAGCCTTGTCAGCGCTCTTCCAGAGGATGGAGGCGCACCCTTCAGGGCTGATCACGGAGTACGTGGAGTACTGCAGCATGATGAGCGAGTCGCACACGGCAATGGCCAATGCGCCGCCCGAGCCGCCTTCACCGATGATGGTGGAGATCACAGGAACGCGCAGTTTGGCAAGCTCATAGATGTTGCGGCCGATGGCTTCGGACTGATTGCGCTCTTCCGCATCAATGCCGGGATAGGCGCCCGGGGTGTCGACGAACGTGAAGACCGGCAGGCTGAACTTTTCGGCAAGCTTCATCAGACGCAGAGCCTTGCGGTAGCCTTCGGGCTTGGTCATGCCGAAGTTGCGGCGCGTGCGTTCGCGGGTGTCGCGGCCCTTCTGGTGGCCGATCACCATCACGGCGTGTTCGCCCAGACGCGCCAGACCGCCCACGATGCTCTGATCGTCGGCAAAGGTACGATCGCCGTGCAGCTCGTGGAAATCCTCAAAAATGGCGTCGATGTAGTCGAGCGTGTACGGACGGTTGGGGTGACGTGCCACCAGAGCCGTCTGCCACGGCGTCAGATCGGCGTAGATCTCGGCCGTACGCGTGCGCATCTTGCGCTTGAGCTCGGAGAGAGCTTCGTTTTCGCTCACACCTGTTTCCAGTTCCTTATTTTCGAGCTCTTCCATCTTTTTGTAGATTTCGCCGAGATCCTTTTCGAAATCCAGAAATACTGCTTTGACCATGCTTATGTTCCTAACGGCAAAACATCGGTTTCGCCTTGACTAACTAATACTGTACGGGGGTTGCGGTGAGGCTCTGCCACAAAAGCCATGTGGCAGCCGTGCGCCACGGAGCCCACACCTGCGGGTCCTTGGCATCGAGCCCTGTCTTTTCCAGCGCTTTGCGCAGCCCGAAATCCGTTTGCGCCCAAACATCCGGTCGGTTCAATCCGAAAATCAGCACCATGTCCGCGGTCCACGGTCCCACACCTTTGACGGCGGTCAATCGAGCGCGCACCGCCGCGTCGTCGAGCGATTCGAGCGCCGGCGCAGTGAAGCTGCCCTCGACATACTTTTGCGCGATCGCAACAAGAGCTCCCGCCTTGGTTTGCGAGAGTCCCAGATCACGAAGCGCGTCGACAGAACTTCCGGCCAGAGCGTCGGCTGCGTTGTCGCCTCTGTCTCCGGCGTACCCGAAGACCGACTGAGCCATTTTTTCAGCCACAGCCGTATTGACCTGCTGACCGCATACGGCGCGCACATACGTGTTAAAGAGATTTTCACAGGCAACAAGTCCCTGCCCCGCCGTTTTGCGACGGGCTTCAAGGAAATACGCTTCGCCCGAGAGAGCCTCGAGCGCTTCGTTCCACCAGGTGACGATTGCCATAACCGACGAGCGAAAACGTTACTGACGGCGCCAGGTCGAACCGGCGGGACCGTCTTCGATCACGATGCCGAGCGCGGCGAGTTCGTTGCGGATGGCGTCGGCGCGGGCAAAGTCGCGCGCCTTCTTGGCGGCCGTGCGCTCGGCCACCTTGGCGTCGATGGCGGCTTCGTCAAGCCCCGTGACGGCACCTTTCAAGAACACTTCCGCGTCAAGCTGCAGGATGTTGAGAACCGAGCCTAATTTTTTCAGAAGCGAAGCGGTTTGAGCATCGCCCGTTCGGTTGATCTCCGCGGCCATCTGCTGCAACACGCCGATCGCTTCGGGCGTGTTGAAGTCTTCATCCATCGCAGCCTTGAATTTCGCGGCCCACGGATCGGTCCAGTCGATCACTTCGTTGTTCTCTTTCTTCGGAGCGTTCTTGAGCGCCGTATATAGGCGCTGCAGCGCCTTGTGCGAATCGTCAATGAGACTGTTGGCAAAACTGATCGGGCTGCGGTAGTGGCTTCTCAAAAGGAAGAAGCGCAGCACTTCGTTGCCGTTGCCTTCGCCGTAGGCGCTGTTCGTTTCCTTCAATGCGTCGCGAATCGTCCAGAAGTTGCCCAGAGACTTGCTCATCTTCTCTTCGGTGCCGTCCTCGCGCTTGACGCGCAGCGGGCCAGAGTGCATCCAGATGTTGGCAAAGGGAGCGTCATTGGCGCCTTCGCTTTGCGCAATTTCGTTTTCATGGTGCGGGAAGATCAGATCCGGGCCGCCGCCGTGGATGTCAAAGGTCTTGCCAAGATAGTGGCAGCTCATGGCCGAGCACTCAATGTGCCAGCCCGGGCGCCCCTTGCCCCACTTCGAATCCCAGGCGGGCTCGCCCGGTTTGGCTGCCTTCCAAAGTACGAAGTCGAGCGGATCGCGCTTGGCTTGAGCCACTTCGATGCGGGCGCCCGCGCGCATTTCGTCGGGCTGACGTCCGGAGAGCTTGCCGTAGCCGGCGAACTTGCGTACGGCGTAGTCGACGTCGCCGTTGTCGGCCGCATAGGCAAGGCCCTTTTGCTCGAGCTTTTCAACGAGGTTGAGCATCTGCGGGATGAATTCGGTGGCGCGCGGCTCGTACGTGGGCGCAAGGCACCCGAGACTCAGCATGTCCTGCTGCATTGCAGCGGTGAATTCGTCGGTGAGTTCCTTCGTGGAGATGCCGCGCTCGGCGGCGCGCTTGATGATCTTGTCGTCGACGTCGGTGACGTTGCGCACGAACGTGACGGCATAACCGCTTGCCTCAAGCCAGCGGCGCACGACGTCGAAGGCGACAAAGGTGCGGCCGTGGCCGATGTGGGTGTAGTCGTAGACCGTGACGCCGCAGACGTACATGCCAACCTTGCCGGGTTCGATGGGCGTAAACGGGAGGATGTCTTTGCTGAGCGTCGAATAGATTTGAAGGGTCATTGCGTACTTTCGTTTCTGATTTTTCGTGCTGCCTGCCGCATTCCGTAACAAAGAGCCACAGATAGGCGCAAAGGAGCGAATGCGGCGATGCATTACAATCTACGGAGTTTAACAGTTTCGTGCCTTCAGCGGCCCTGAAAAATCTAGTCCGAGTCACCTTTTTCGGGCTTTTTTCCGTGTGTCGTTCCAAGGTTCTTTTTGTTGTCCCATGACTCGACTGCTTTCTTTCATTCGTCCGGCGCTTGCGGTTGCCGGTTGCGCGCTTGTGGCGGCTGTAACTCTGCCCGCCAACGCGGCGCTTGTCGATCCCGACGCTCCTTCCGTGCTTCTCAATAACGGTCAGGTGCCCGGTGTTGTCGACAAACTCATCAACCGCGGAGACTACGCTGACGCCTTAAAGCTCATTGCCGACGGTCTCAAAGCCAATCCTCATTCCGCTCAGCTACGCTTTCAGCGCTGTGTCGTTTACGAACGCATGGGAGATCGCGCCAAGGCTATCGACGGTTTTGAGCAATTCATCCGCACCTATCCCGAAATCCCCGAGGCTTACAACAATCTTGCCGGACTCTATTCACGCAACGGCAACCTCGTGCGTGCCGAAGAGCTCCTTATCAAGGCCGTTGCCTTGCGTCCCGGCTTTGCACTTGCACACATGAATTTAGGCAATCTCTATTTGGCAAAAGCTAAAAACGCATATAACACTGCCATCAAAACGGGTGGGAATAAAGAAAAACTAAATGCCAACATTCAGATGCTCAACAAGCTTCTGGGAGAGTAATCCTTTTTTGTCGGCTTTTTGATAAGTTCACCTTTTTCGAGACATCCATCATGAAAATTGCAAATCGTTTTCGAGTGACCTTACCTGCGGCCCTGGCCGCCGTTCTCTTCGGCGGTTCTGCCATTGCCGCTCCCAAGGATGAGCCGATTGCGGAGATTTCTACGTCGCTCGGCGACTTTGCCGTGCGTCTGGATGCTCAGCGCGCCCCGATTACGGTCGCCAACTTTATTCGCTATGCCGACGAAGGCTTTTATGACGGTACGATTTTTCATCGTGTCATTGACGGCTTCATGGTTCAGGGCGGCGGTTTTACACCGGATCTCAAGCAAAAGCGCGCCACCCACCCAGCCATTGTCAATGAAGCCCGCGGCGGCCTTCTGAATCAACGCGGTACGATTGCCATGGCTCGTACAAACGAACCGCACTCTGCCACCTGCCAGTGGTTTGTCAATACGGTCGACAACGACTTTTTGGATGCCAAGAATGCCCGCGACGGCTGGGGCTATACGGTATTCGGTCGCGTGATCCGCGGCATGGATGTGATCGATAAGATCAGTTCTGTGAAAACGGGCACTCGTATGGGCATGCGTGACGTTCCGACGCAAACCGTTAAAATCCTCTCCGTCAAGATCAAGCGCTAGTAACCCAAGGGCTCCGCTTAGGGCGGGGTTTCTTGTTGCCCGGCGTTTGAATTTTTTATTTCTTTTACTTTGAGAAGTGATCTTCAATCATGATTCGCTTTACGACCAACAAGGGCGTCTTTGACGTCGAACTCAATGAAGCAGCTGCACCGAAGACCTGTGAAAATTTTTTGCAGTACGTTCGCTCGGGTTTTTACAACGGCACGATTTTCCACCGCGTCATCAGCGGCTTCATGATTCAGGGTGGCGGCTTTGAACCCGGTCTGCAGCAAAAGGAAACCAAGGCTCCGATTGAAAACGAAGCCAACAACGGCCTCAAGAACGACAAGTACACGATCGCGATGGCTCGCACCAACGATCCGCACTCTGCTACGAGTCAGTTCTTCATCAACGTGGCCGACAATGATTTCCTGAATCACACCTCCCCCACTCCCCGCGGCTGGGGCTATGCCGTGTTCGGCAAGGTTGTCGCCGGTACTGATGTGGTTGACGCTATTGCCGCCGTTCGCACGGCTTCCCGCTCTTGGTACGGTGACGTGCCCGTGGAAGACGTTGTGATGGAAAAGGTTGAAGAGATCTAATCAGAACTCGGCCCCTGCTTTCTCGGCGGGGGCTTCTTTTGTTTAAAGAAATGAAGCTTACGGGACTCAAACTCACCGAGCCGCTCAAGGCTCCCTGTGTCAGCGGTCTGACCGACATGGCGCCGTTGTCGCGTCCCGTTTTTGTTTCTGATTTGCATTTGTCCGGCCGCAACAAGAAAACCGTACTGGGTTTTCTTTGGTTCCTGAAAACGCAGGCCAAGCGCTTCGACGAGCTCTTTTTGCTCGGCGACATTTTCGAATACTGGATCGGAGACGACGCCTCGTCTCCGGCCGAACCCCTGGCTCGAGCGTTGCGCAAATACGCTTCTCTCGGCAAACGCGTCTACCTCATGCAGGGCAACCGCGACTTTCTACTCGGCGAAGATTTCGCGCGGCATTGCGGCGCCGAACTCGTTGCCGACGGTATCGTCGTGCAGTGTGCCGACAGCCGCATTCTTCTGTCTCACGGCGATAAATGGTGTACGTTGGACGACGAGTATCAGGATTTTCGGCGCCAGATGCACGACGAATCTTTTCAGCTGATGGCCTTGCGCATGACTGTGCAGGAGCGCATTGATTTCGCGAAGAAGGCGCGCGCGCAGTCCAAAAGGACGAAAACCGACCGCTCGCGCGAAATGATGGACGTGGTGCTTGCCGACGTGCGCAATGAAGTTTTAAGTAAAAATTGCGCCCACGTAATTCACGGTCATACGCATCGTCCGGCGCATTATGTTCATGACAACTTCACACGCACCGTGATCCCCGATTGGGATCTCGACGACAGGCAGCGTCCGCGCAAAGGTTGGGTGGAAATCAATTCCGCCGGTGTTCCTCAGGTTGTTCTTTCCGAACATTTCTTCTGATCCGGTCTATCTGTTTTCAGCTGATACGGATAAACCCGCCTACTCTTGATTCTTTGATTTAAGTCAAAACTACGTAGCACCTACGAGGTCTAAAAATACGCTTGAGTCAAAGAGAAGGTCTGTTAAGAGACCTCGAATCTTTTGGCGGCGTATCGACCGCGTCAGGCGGCGCCGGTGCTCAGGGTCGGAGAGTCATTGATCCGATCGGTCTTAAGAGCGGCGTCGGCGTCTTGAATGTCGCGACGGTGCGTTTGCCTACCTCAATCAGGAGAAGACAATGATCGAAAAAGAAATGAGCCGCCGCAGCCTCTTTAAGAGCTCGCTCGTGGGCGCGACCGCCGTCGGCGCCGCCGGCTTTGGTTTGGCTTCCACTGCTGAAGCCGCCCCCAAGAAGGCCAAGGCGGAAACGTTTGACGCCATCGTGCTCGGTGCCGGTCCCGCCGGCCTCATCACGGCCATCACCGCTCATGACGCCGGCGCCAAGGTTGTCGTGCTCGAAAAGTGCGACCGTCCCAACGGCAACGCCATCTTCGCTCTGGGTTCGATCTGCGGCTGGGGCACGCGCCACCAGGCTGAACAGGGCATCAAGGATACGGCCGACGCCTTCTACGCCATGATGATGGACATCTCCAAGCAGATGGGCGACAAGGCTCTCAACCGCCTCTACACCGACAAGATTTCCGAAGGCATCGACTGGCTTGAAAAGGATATCGGCGTGAAGTTCGGCAAGATCCGTCCCATGCCCTATCCGCGTCTGGGCCGCACCTGCCGCGTTCTGGGCGAAGGCCAGACGGGTGGTGCCCGTCTCGTTCAGGCTCTTCTCAAGGCAGCTGAAAAGCGCGGTATCGACATCCGCTACGAACACAAGGCCATCGAACTGCTTCACGACGACAAGTTTGCCGTGACCGGCGTCAAGGCCCTTACTCCGGCCGGCCAGAAGACCTTCATGTCCCGCGGCGGCGTTTGCATCGCCACCGGCGGTTTCTCGGGCAATCCCGAAATGGTCGACCGCTACATCGGCGGCTGGGCAACCCGCATGGTGCTGCGTGGTTCTCCTGCAATTACCGGCGAAAACATTTCCCTCACCCTGCCGCTCTTTACGAAGTTCGTGAACATGGACCAGTTCCACTCCGGTCCGATCATCGGCAAGACTCACGTCAACCCCGCCGACGTTCTCAACTCCGGTTACGGCATCCAGGTCAACACCTCGGGCAATCGCTACATGGACGAAAACAACACCTACGTCATCAAGGCCCGTACGACGGCTCAGATGACGCTCGACAACACCGCATGGGTGATTGTTGACAGCGACTGCTCCGTGCTCGACAAGGTGATTCCGAAATTCGACCGTCTGAACTCGCCCTACGGCAAGGCCGACACGATCGAAGAACTGTGCAAGCAGGTCGGTTTGCCCGCAGAAAAGGTCAAGAAGCTCGTTGACGAATACAACGAAAAGATGAAGGCAGGCAAGCTCGGCGAAATGAATCCGCCCTGCACCTACAAGAAGCCCCATCCGATTGCCAAGGCTCCGTTCTACGCCGTTCCGCTTCAGGGCGGTATGACGGCCACCTTCGGCGGTCCGTTGATCAACACGAAGACGGAAATCCAGAACCTCGACGGCAAGAGCATCCCGGGTCTCTACGCAGCTGGCAACTCCGCCGGCGGCATCTTCTTCCACAACTACGCGGGCGGTGCACAGCTCGGTGCCGCTACCGTGTTCGGCCGTGTGGCCGGCGTTGAAATGGCCAACCGCGCCAAGAAGGCCGCCAAGAAGTAACCAATCACCGGGAGAAAGACAAAATGAAAAAGAGTTTTATCGCCGCTTTGGCTCTCAGCGTGAGCCTTTCGTTTGCTGCCGGTGCCGCCGCTGCTGCTGAACAGACCCTCGCTCAGAAGCATCAGGGCATGTGGCCGAAGTCCGAAAACGGCTTTGTGACGAAGAATCAGTGCCTGAAGTGCCACGTTTCTTACGAAGATCTCGCCAAGAAGACGGCCAACCTCGAACCCAACCCCCATGACAACCACATGGGCAAGGTCAACTGCGAGGACTGCCACAAGGCCAACCAGGCCAAGCCCGAACTGATGTGCAACAGCTGCCACAACTTCACTCTGAAGGAAAAGGCCGCCAAGAAGTAATCCTTCTTCACATCGTTTGAAAAAACGGCGCCGGTTCGATTTGATTTCGAACGGCGCCGTTCATTTTTGTCGCTTTTTTGGCCGTTATCATTCGTTTAACCAATTCTCTTTCCAATCACCTGATGCCATGCAGCTCAAGCGCGCCACCGACATCCTTCTTCGCATTTTCGTGTATCTGGCTTCTCACCCCGATGAGGACCACGTCTCGATTCACGACTTGAGCGAAGCGCTCAACTGGAACAAGAATCTGGTGATCAAGGTCGCGCACCTAGCCGTGCAGCAGGGCTATTTGAAGGCTGTTCGCGGTCGCACCGGCGGTGTGTCGCTTGCCAAACCTGCTCGTGAATATCGCGTCGGCGACATCGTGCGTCTCACGGAAGTCAATGAAGAGCTTGTCGAGTGCGACGAACCCCGTTGTCCCCTTTTAAACGGCGGTTGCCGCTTGCGCGGAGTTCTTTTCAATGCACGCGAGGCGTTCTACAAGGAACTTGACGGGGTGACACTCGATCAGATCGCAGTTTTTCCAATGGACAAAATTGCGACAATCCGAGTGGTCTCAGATTGATTCGTAAATTAGATTCAAATGAAAACATCCCCAACGAAATTAATGGTCTCGTTGGGGATGTTCATATGGAGTCCTTTTAACCCTTTATCAGGGCATATGACTCACGTTAGAAGACGTATCGACCGCCGAAGTTCACGCGCCACTTCTGGTCAATATCGCCACCGAAGCTGGTGCCGACATCAATGAACGCGTGTACGGAATCGGTAACGTTGTAGCTGGCACCCAGCGAGACTTCGCCCCAATTGTCATCAAGCTCATCATTGAAGCCAAGGGCGATGGGGTTGCCGTCAACGACACCGCTGAACTTGGCATCAACGTCACCCAGGAAGTCATGGTTGTTGCTTGCCTTCAGATAAGTAGCGCCCTTGTTCTCGTTGAACTTGACACCGCCCATGAAGCCCACACGAGCAATGAGGCTTTCCATCGTTTCCAAATCAACAGTACGAATGTCGGTTGAGTACGAGGAAGCACGCAACCGGCTATAGGTCAGTTGTACCTGCGGTTCCACAAACATATTGTGGCTAAGGTCAAAGCGATGACCGCCTTCAAAGCCAACGATGGCACCGGTCATCATGTAGTCGGCTTTTTCATGATCTTTAGCTCTGATTGCCCGTACCGAAAGCTTCCGAGTGCACGTTGGCTGCCGGAACGCCCGCAGCCACGAACGTTTCACGCATATCTTCCATGAAGCTCACGGGACCGCAGATGTAGACGTCGCTCTCAGCGGCAGGCTCCAGCGCGGCAACGGCAGCGGCGTCCGGTCGACTGAGTTTGAAGCACGGGCACATTTCCTTCGTTTCGGTGGCTCGCGTCAGATACACGACGCATTCGCCCTTTTCGAGCTTGGCTACAGCTTCGCGCACTTCCTTCTTGAGCGCAAAGTCATCCGCGGTGCGAGCCACGTGCAGGACCTTGACCGGGCGCTGCGGGTTTTTCGCGGCGATGTCCTGAAGCATGGCGAGAATGGGCGTGATACCGATACCGGCGCTCACGAGCAGGACCGGGTTGTTGCCTTCCTTGAGATAGAACTCACCTGTGGGAGCCGAGACGTCGATCACGTCGCCGACATTGACGCGGGCGTGCAGATGGTTGGAAACGAGACCGGCGGGCTTGTCGCACGCGGTGTCAATGCGCTTGACAGAAATCCGCAGACCGTCGTTTTGAAGCGAAGCGCGCGAGAGCGAATACTGACGCGGCTGCATGATGCCGAGTTCAGGCAGATACACGCGCACCGAGACGAACTGGCCGGGTTTGTACGCGGAAACGGTGCCCTTGTCGGCGGGTTTCAGGTAAAAGCTCGTGACGTTTTCGGTTTCCTGCACCTTGCGCTCGACCACGAATGGACGCCAGCCCGACCAACCGCCGTCAGCCAGGGTTTGTTCCTTGTAGATGCCTCCTTCCACGCCGATGAGAATGTCGGCCAGCTGACCGTAGGCGGCAGCCCACGCTTCGATCAATTCGTCGTTGGCGGCTTCGCCCAGCACTTCCTTGATGGATGCGAGAAGGTGTTTGCCCACGATGCCGTACTGTTCGGCGCGGATGCCGATTGTGCAGTGCTTGGTGGCGATGTGCTTGACGGCGTTCAGAAGCACCGTCGGGTTTTCAATGTTTTCAGCGTAGGCCAGAACGGCGCCCGCCAATGCCTGCTGCTGGTGGCCGCGCGCCTGGTGCGCGTTGTTAAAGACGTTTTGCAGCTCGGGGTTGCCCGTGAGCATGCGCTTGTAGAAATGCGAGATCAGCGCAACGCCGTGTTCGCGCAGGACCGGGACGGTGGCTTTGACAAGTTCTTTTTGACGGGAGGTCAGCATGGTTTTCTTCCTGTATGGGTATGTTGAAAAAATTCTCTACGCCGAAACGAAAATCATTCTTAGGCGTTGTACGCAAAACATATACCCAGAATATATGATTAGCAAGGCAAAACGTCCGTTTGAAAACTTTCCAAACATTTTCAGGTAACAAACGGCTTGGTTCGGTCGCTTGATATCGCCCTGAACAATGAAAACCGCCGCTCAAGGAAGAACGGCGGCTCGTTGGAGATCAATTCGGAGTCAGGGCGCAGTTGGCTTTTCTGTCAGTGCCACATAGAGCGACTGGCGCTGCTCTCTGATGCTTTTTCCCGGTGAGATTCCGAACAGATGCTTGTAGTCTCGGTTAAATTGCTGAGGGCTTTGATAGCCCACGGCGTAGGCCGCGGAATTTACGTCCCCTTCTCCCTTGAGCATAAACTGCTGCGCTTCGTACAGACGCAGCCGTTTCTGATACTGGAGCGGCGACAGCGATGTGAAGCTTTTGAAGTGCCGGTGAAACGATGTCGGCGCCATACCGGCAACGGAAGCCATCTGCTCAACAGAAACGGATTCCCTGAAGTTGGCTCGCAGCCATTGAATGGACTTTCGGATGCGCTGGCCAACGGTGCTCGGAGCATACAACGCGCGCAGGCAGGCGCCCGAGCTGCTCGAAAGCGCGAGGTAATGAATGTCGCGAATCAGGATCGGGGCTCTGGCCTTGATCTGCTCGGGATGATCAAGAAGCTTCAAGAGCCGCTCAAAGTCTTCGAGCAATTCCTGCGTGGGCTTTTCGACGTTAAAGACATCGCGCACACCGTCCTGCGGCGGGTCTTCTTCCAGAAGGAAATCCGCGATTGTGGCGGGATTCAAACGCAGCGACAGTGATACAAACGGGTTTGAAGGCTTGACGCCGACCAACTCGTAGGACGTGGGCATATCGACCGAAGTGACGATCATCGACCCCGTTCCGTAGCGGTAGCTCTTGTCGCCTATCACGAGGTTTTTCGTGCCTTGGAGGATCAGTCCGACAGAGAGCACGTAAAAGCAGTTGGAGACAGTCTGCGCCTGCTCAACGTAGGACAGATGCAATCCCGGAATTTGATCGACGGGCGTGTCGCCTTTGACGGCATTGCGCACGCGCTCGATCAGCCGTTCCCGAAGTGCTTTGACTTCCGGTTCTTCGACGGTGTCAATTGCGTTGAAAATTTTGGTCGTGTCGCCTGTCATTGTCCACCTGCACAAGAGGAAAAGCGAAATGCAGCCGTTGAGCTCTTGAAGGAGAAGCTTTTTTGACGATCAGCGGCCGCTGTTTCGCTTTGGTTCTCTATTTTGACAAAGTTCGCGCAAATTGGCTCACGCTTCGTCCGTACCGTCACCGATCGGTCTCTGACCGGGTTTCTTATCCAACACTCGTACGATTTCGTATTGCCCCGTGCCCATTCCGAGTTCCTTCATGGCCGAAAGTTGGCGGAGCCCCTCACGTGACTCAATGCGCTTGACGAGCGAATGGTTCATGAACTTGGGCATCGCGTAGACGATGTCAATCGACGCTTGGTCGATGGCAACCAAATCGGTCGAAGCCAAAATCCCCAGATCCGGCATCGTCGGTTCGCTTGCGGCAACGCCCGCGCAGTCGCAGTCAACCGACATGTTACGCAGCACGTTCAGGTAAACGATTCGTTTCCCGAAGTGCTGCGTAATGCCCTTGCCGGCGTCGGCCATGTGTTCCATGAAGGCTGCACCTGTCGTCCAGCTCCCGTCGGCTTTTACCGCATGCACTTCCGCTTTGCCGTGTGCGCCCGAAGCGCACCCGATGGCGATGTTCTTGAGCGAACCGCCGAAGCCGCCCATGCCGTGTCCCTTAAAGTGAGTCAGCACCACCATGGAGTCGTAGTTAAAGAAGTGCTTGCCGACATGGAACTGTTTCAGGTGCATGCCGCCTTTGACGGGAAGCAGCGTGTCACCCTCTTCATCCAAGATGTCGACCGGACAGAAGTTCCAACCGTTTTGCGCGAGAACACGACGATGGCCTTCGCTTGTCTGACGCGGGCTCTTGTAGAGAACATTGGACTCGACAATCGTGCTTTGCGGTACGGCGCGCTGGAACTGCTTGATCCATTCGCGCGGCAGAATGTTAGGTCCGCCCGGTTCGCCCGTGTGAAGTTTCAGAGCGACACGGCCTGTGATGTCCTTATTGATCAGTTGGTACAGACGCAACAGAGCGTCGCCCGAGAGTTCCGGCGTCCAGTAGACGATCGGCTTTTTGGGCGCGGCGGCGCTTGAAATCGGTGACGTGGCCATCAGGCCTGCGGCGGCGATGGCGCTTGAGATCAGTTCGCGGCGTGTGAGCTCGAGCATGATGAACTCCTTGGCAAAAGATATTTCCTCACGAGCATCCTCGCACTTGCCTTGGTCAAATCTTTGCCGCTTGATTTCTGATTTTTGCCTAAAACTGCCGATGACGGTTTTCCTCAGGTAATTGGCCGTCCGTTAACGATTCAGCACCTTCGAGGCAGAAAAAGGCAAAAGATCGGTTTGTTTTGCCGTAGCTGAGTTCCCATCTCCTGGCCGAGAATGATCGGCATCGGAAACACTTCGGCGGCGGAATCGCTTGTTCTTCTGTCTGCCGCCTTCGGAGAAAACAAATGTCTAGGATTCCAAACGTCTCGCTTTCCAACGGCGTACTGATGCCGGCCGCCGTTTTCGGTGTGTACCAAATTCGCGACCTCAAGGAATGCCAGAAAGCCGTAGAAGATGCGATTGCTGCCGGATACCGTGCCATTGACACCGCCGCTTCTTACGGCAATGAAGCTGCCGTCGGTCACGCCATCAAGGCTTGCGGGTTGGATCGTCGAGAACTTTTCATCACAACCAAGCTTTGGGTGGAGGATGCAAGCGAAGAAGGTGCGCGCCGAGCCATTGACCGCTCTCTCGACTTGCTCGGTCTCGATTACCTCGACCTTTATCTGATTCACCAACCGGTGGGTGACGTTTACGGCGCCTGGCGCACGATGCAAAGCTTCTACCAGAACAAGATTCTTCGAGCCATCGGCGTGAGCAATTTCGCATCGGATCGTTTCATTGATTTTGCGCATCACAATGCCATTTGCCCCCATGTCAATCAGATTGAGATCAATCCCTTCTGTCAACAGCAGGATGCTCTTCCGATTCTGAATAAGTTCGGCACGACGCCTGAGGCCTGGGCCCCCTTTGCCGAGGGCAAAAACAATTTGTTCACGCATCCGACGCTTGAGAGCATTGCTCATCGTTATGAACGCACGGTGGGCCAGATCGTGTTGCGTTACGCCCACCAACTTGGCGCTGTCATCATTGCCAAAACCGTTCGTCCCGAACGCATGGTCGAGAACCTCAACATTTTTGATTTCGAGCTTGAAGAGGACGACATGAAACGCATTGCGGCATTGGATACCAACACCAGTCAGTTTTTCTCGCACCGTGACCCGAAGATCATCGAGTGGATGTGCTCTCGTCACATAGAGCACTGATGAAAACCGAAACGGCAGGAATTGGCAAAAACGAGCGGACTTTCGGCAAAAGAACGACGAGGCCGCTCGATACGATTTTTCCTGTCAAAAACCCCTTTTTGGTAGATACAGAAATGAAACAACGCACTCTCGGACAAAGCGGCATCACGGTTTCGGAAATCGGCCTGGGCTGCATGAGCATGAACTTCGGCTACGGTCGTCCGTCGCCCGAAAAGGACATGATCGAGCTCATCCATAAGGCAGTGGATATGGGCGTGACGCTTTTCGACACCGCCGAAAGCTACGGTCCATACATCAACGAAGAGCTCGTCGGAAAGGCGCTCGACGGTTTGCGCGATAAAGTCAGTATCGCCACAAAATGCGGCATCGCCTTTGCTGCCGACGGCAATCTGATTTTGGACGCACGAGCCGAGACTCTGAGAAAGTCGCTCGAAGGATCGTTAAAGCGTCTTCGCACCGACCACGTGGACATTTATTATCTGCACCGCGTCGATCCGAAGGTGCCAGTGGAAGACGTAGCTGAGACCATGGGCAAGTTCATTGCCGAAGGCAAGATCCTCGGCTGGGGACTCTCAGAGGTCGGCCCCAAGACGATTGAGCGTGCACAGGCTGTTTGCCCGCTTGCAGCGGTTGAAAACGAATTTTCGATGATCTTCCGCGAGTCCGAAGAAAACGGTGTCTTCGATGTCCTCGAAAAGCACAACATCGGTTTCGTTCCTTACAGTCCGCTGGGGCGCGGATTCCTGACCGGAACGATCAATCCCAACGAAAAGCTCGTGGAAACGGACTTCCGTCGCAATCTGCCGTTGTTCTATCCTGAAAACATCAAGGCTCACCAAGGCATCATTGATTTCATCCGCAATATGGCTACGGCCAAGAACGCAACGCCATCTCAGATTGCTCTGGCTTGGGTGTTGGCGCGCCGTCCGTGGATCGTGCCGATTCCGGGAACTACGAAACTGCATCGTCTGGAAGAAAACGTCGGCGCTGGCGATGTGGTCTTTACGGACGAGGAAATGACCGAGCTCAACCGCATGCTCGACGCTTTGCCCATTCAGTGCGACCGCTACAACAGCCGCTTTACGGAGGCAACGGTTGACTGAGTGAGTGACATCCATCCCAAGAGTTTGACCATGGTGCATAACCCTGGCTCCAGGCGGCAGCTTCTGACGTTCCTTGCTGCCGCTTCTTTTTCTTGTTTTGGCCCCATGTCCATTGCTCGTGATATTGCGAACGGTACCTTCACGCCGCAGTCAACCGTCGTCGACGTGCTCGACGAGCCGCTGTTTGAGCCTTTTGCACGCTATCTTCTTCCGCTTGAGACGGTTTCCCGCTATCGCGACCTCAGCGAGACTGATCGCCAGATGCCGTTGTCCCGCCTCTCTCGCCTTTTGCCGTACCACACTCACGTCGATGTTTCGGCTGCCTGCGGCATTCTCAACCGGCTCAAGGTCCGCGCCAAGGCGGACGATCGCATTTGGATACCGCTTTTTCACAAGGACGCGGGACTTTTCTTTTATCCGTTACTGAAAACCTAACTATTTCTACCCACCAGCAATTTAGAGGGCTCAATGGTTGGTTTTCTTCCCCAGTCTACGGAAGCATTTACTTCAGGATGCCGCTTCAGCATTGATGCTCCCTCATCGGTTGAGGCATTGTTCCGCAGGGAATCAATGCCGCCGACCAGCTCGTCTTGCCGGCAGACTACCACTGGCGGGGCTAAGTCCGGTGAACTCTCGGACGGATCTTTCGGTGCCGAAGCACTCTCAGATCCCCAGCTTTCTGTGTATTGACACAAATTCAGGGCTGCGTTCAGATCTCGATCCTCGATCTTGCTGCCGCAGTGCGGGCAGACCCATTCTCGATCCGACAGCGTCAAGTCTTCGTTCTTGCAGTGACAGAAACGGCACGTCTTTGAACTCGGATACCATCGGTCTGCGACAATCAGCTCGCCGCCGCGCAACTGCATTTTGTAGCTCAACTGCCGACGAAATTCTCCAAAGCCGACGTCTGCAATGCAGCGGGCCAGCTTGTGGTTCTTAAGCATGCCCTTCACATTGAGATCTTCAATCACGACCGTGGAGTAGTTTGACGCAATGAAGTTCGTCACCTTGTGCAGTGCGTCATTTCGAATGTCAGCAATCCGACGGTGCAGTCTTGCAATGACCTTACCGAGTTTTGCCCGGTTGCTTCCTTTGGCTTTTGTGCGCGACATCTTGCGCTGCAGCCGCTTGAGCTTCTGCAAGTACTTGCCCAAAGGCTTGGGTGCTTCGAAAACATGCCCGTCCGATAGCGTCACCATTTGCTTGACTCCAAGATCAACCCCGACACGGCCGTGGTTCTTAGCCGGTGTCAGATGCTTTAAGTCCTGCAGTTCCAGCTGAAAGCTGATGTACCAGTCGTCTGCCACGCGACTGATTGTCGCAAAAAGCAGTTTGGCATTTTCAAAGCGCAAAGCCTCGTGCATTCGCACCCAGCCGATACGCGGGATGCGAATGCGCGAACCTTCGACCTTAAAATCGTCGTTGGACAGCGTAAAGCTGTCGTGTTGGAATTTCTTCTTGAATTGCGGATAGCTGAAGTGCTTGGGATTCTTGAAGAAGTTCTGGAAGGATTTTCCCAAGTTCTTGATGCCGTACTGCACGGCGCACTTGGTCACCTCCAACATCCAAGGAAATTCAGTCTTTTTGATGCTGTTGATCTGCCGACGAAGTGCGGCTTCGTTGGGTTTGGGAAGACTCGGATCCTTCTTGTGCGCTTGATATTGCTTTTGCCATTGCTCAAGCGCCCAGTTGTAGGAAAACCGGGCAACGCCGCAGGCTCGCGCAAAATAGTTGGCTTGAGCTTTGTTCGGATCAAGCTTTGTACGAAATCCCAGCTGAAAGGTCGTCATTCTTCAATCTTCGCAGCCTGCACGGCGCTTTTCGTGCCATCAATAAGTTTTTGGTTCTTTTTGCTGCGAGAGCCATAAAGTCGCGCGCTGAAAACCGTGATAATTTCCAGCACATCCTTGGCCAAATCTTCTTCAAATGAGCTGTCGGGGCCTTGATTGATGATGACGACTTCGACCGATTTCATTTCGCACACGGAAAAGACAAGCTCTGCACCAAAGCGCAATAGTCGATCCTTGTGGGTGATCACCAAACGGCCAACCTCGCCGGAGATTAGCAGATTGAGAAGTCGAGTCAAGCCTTTCTTGCGGTAATTCATTCCGCTGCCGAGATCGGTAATCACCTCGTACTGCCAGCCGTTCTGAGCACAGAACATTTCCAGCACTTGTGCCTGCCTTTCAAGATCGGCTTTTTGGTCGCGACTCGCAACCCGCGCATAAGCAATCGTCTTTTTCGGTTTTAACGCATCCAAAGCCGACCGCATTGGACGTACATCGCCGATCTTTGTCAAATCGTATCGACGATGTCCGGCTTTGGTACGTTCCGGAACCAAGCGTCCTTCATGTTCCCAACGACGAAGAGTTGAAATGGAAACTCCGAGACGTTTCGATGATCTTGCCTGAAATTGGTTGACAGTTTTCTGCGGTGTGACTGAATAAGTAGACAGTTTTTTGGTTTTTGCCTAAAACTGTCGACAATTCCATTGCACGCGTGGAGGTGGTTCGATTGGCGAATGCGCGCCATGAAGAAGCTGGGAACTGAAGTCGAATATATGCGCGTCGAAGGTATGCCACACGGCTTTGGTCTCGGGACGAATACGGCGGCAGAAGGTTGGGTAGATCGTGCCGCTGCTTTCTTCAAACGACAGGTTGCACGGCATTGACACCAGTTTTCTCAGATAAAAAATGCCCGCTGGCACGAAACCAACGGGCCCTGTTCAGCAATAGGATCTTAAGTCCGTTCCTTTGACCGGTTACGGCTCCCCTTCTCCCTTCTTTTCTTCCTGACCGACGCGTCCCGGCTGAGCGGCGTACCAGTTGGCCAGCTGCTCAATCTCAGCGTCCGTGAGCTTGCGGCTGAAGACGCGCATTTCTCCGAGCATATCGGACTGTCGGGCACCCGAGCGGTAGTCCTTGAGTGCGGCGGCAAGTACAGTCGCTTGCTGACCGTGGAGCACCGGCACCAGTCCGTTGTTGTTGCCGCGGGCATCAATGCCATGACAAGCAGCGCACGGGGTGATGTAGCGCGAGGCATCGCCCGAATTGACAAGTTCCGGTGCGGGTGTGGTCGGCGCCGCTTTCTTGGCGTTGCGTCCCGGAAGGTATTCGTAAAGCGCCGCCACGTCGGCAATCTGCTGATCGGTGAGCTTGGCGGCGGCCGCCGACATCAGGTCGGACGCGGGCGTTCCCTTGCGGCGTCCGTCGCGGTAGTCCAAAAGGGCCTTGACGGTGACGGCATAAGGTTGCCCTGTCACATCGGGCCAGTTGGGCGTATCGGCAATCCCCTCTTTCCCATGGCAGCTTGCGCAGAACTGCTTGCTGTGCACGGCAAAGCCGTTCATGACTTCGGCTTTGGGCATGGCCGCTAATACTCGCTGCCACTCCTCGGGCGAAAGCGCTGTCTTTTGTTTGACAGCGGGAGCCGGCGCCTGTACTGCGACGTCTGCCGTCACTGTCGAATTTTTCGCGCCCGCCTGCTCGGAGATCACCGGGCTGCCTTCTGCGGCAACGGCTGCGGCGGCTGCCGCAAGAAGACCGGCTGCGGCAAGATATTTCAAAGTCTTCATCGTGTGTTCTCCTATCCGAATGCGTCGGCCGTGATGCTGCGCATCCAGGCTCTCAAGTAGCGTGAGGCGACCATGCGTTCTTCACGCGAGGCGCTGAGATCCTGATAGCGAGCCCTTGTGTTGGTGCGAGTAATCTTGCCGTCGACGATACGGAACGTGTCAGCCACGAAAAGCCCCCAGTCGTCGCCCGCAAGCGCGTAACAGGTGTTGGACCACGCCGGTTCCGGAATGCCGGTCTGCGTGACCTTGCCGATGAGAGCACGTACGCAGACCTTTGCCTGCGTGTTGGCCGAATATCCGGACTTGGGCATGGCGTCTGCAATCGAGGCGTCGCCCAACACATATACGTCGGGAATTTTTGTCGACTCGAAGGTGCGGCGATCAATCGGACAGAACCCGGAGTCATTCGTGAGCCCAAAGGTTCGCGCTACATTGGCCGCACGCATCGGCGGAACGATATTCAAGACGTCCGCCTTGATCTTTCCGCCTTCAGCCGTGACGGTTCGGGTAGCGGGATCAATGGAAAGCGGCTTTCCGCCGTCCTTTTGACGAATCCACTCGAGCCTGCAGTCGGCTTTGGGCTCGACCATGAATTTTTCAAGCTTGTCGTAGTAAGGCTGAGGCGGTCGGAAGCCGTAGAGATGGTTCCAGCCGAGAATCATCGTCTCGTCGGTCACGAAGTCGTTTTTCGGGTCGACGATCACGACGCGGCTACGCGGTTTGTAGTGACCGAGCCATTCGGTCATCAGAGCGCTGCGCTCGTATGGCCCCGGCGGGCAGCGGTACGGATTCGGGGGCGCAACGAGCACAACGGTGCCGCCGTCGGGCATGGCAAGAAGCTGTCGGCGCAGGATCTCGGTCTGTACGCCCGCAATCCAGCCCGAGGGAATCGTGCTGTTGGCAAGTTGGGCACTGTAGCCTTCAATCTTGTCGTAGAGCAGCTCGACGCCGGGCGAGACGATCAGAGAGTCGTAGCCGAACTTTTGCACCGAACCGTTGACGGTGGCGGCGACTTCCTTTCTCACGGGGTCAAGCGCTTGCGCCACACCCTGCACGATCTTGACGCCGTGCGCGCGTAGGCCCTCATAGCTTACTGTGAGGTCGGCTATCGAAACCGCACCGGTGAGGTGTTCGGAACTGCCGTAGTGACGGATGAACACGGGATTTCGTTCGATGATGGTGACGTCGGCGTCGGGCTGCCACATCTTCAGATAACGCGCTGCCGTTGCGCCGCCCACCCCGGCGCCTACGATGAGAACGCGGTGTTTGGCAAGGCTCTTGACATTGGCTAGAGCGCCTGAGGCAGGCAGCATCGAGACAGCGGCAAAGCCAGCTGCCGTCGCCAGAAGTCGGCGGCGTGTGTAGAGCGAGTTCGCGCTGCGGCCCGCAAGGCCCTTGGTGTTAAAGGTATCAAACATCACGGTGTCTCCCCTTTGCTCGGTTGTTCGGGTGCGGACTTGCCCTCAGGTTTCTTTGGTAAAGCGGCAAAGAACGCGGCCATGCGCTCGAGTTCGGAATCGTTGTAACCGTCGGCAATGTGACTCATGATGGAGCTCGGACGGTCTTTGGAGCGGAATCGTTTCATCTCCCGCACAAAGACTTGGTGGTCCATGCCGGCCAGTCCCGGAAACGCCGAGTCGTTGGAGTAGCCGTAGGTGCCGTGACAGGCCGCGCAGGTGTGCGCAAAGGTTGCGCCCGACGGTTCTTTGGTGGAATCTGCCGGTTTGTCGGCGGCGTAGGCGACCGAGACAATGAGTACAGAGGCCGCCGCAACAGTCAGATACTTCAGCTGTTTGGTTTGCATCGTGTCGTCTCCCTTATTGCAAAACAACCGCGAAGCCGACCACGAAGTAGCCGACGATCCAAAGGCCCAGCAGTGTGCTGGCCCAGAAGCCCAGACGTTCCAGACCTGCTGACGGGGTCCAGATGGCGCCGGGTTGTCCCGCCGTCGCAAGTCCCGCTTTCCAGGCTGAAATGAAGATGTACGCCAGAGCCGTTCCGCCCACCAGAAGGAACGTCACAAAGAAGATGGCAAGACTCGGAACGTCCCAATGCACGGCCAGATTCATCGGGTTGAAGCCGGCAGATTCAAGGAGCGTGCCCACGCGCAGCGCTTCACGTACGGCGGCAAGCAGCACCGTCATGACAATCGTCATCACGAAAGCCATGTAGTTGCAGGTCGTGCACAGACGCCGGCGCTTCTGGATGAACGGCATTGCCACGAAGAAGAGTGCGCCGATCAGCCCAACATAGGGCCAGGCCGACAACAGGAACCAGGACTGCTCGGAAGGCAGGCATGCCATCCAGACGATGCCCAACAGCACCACGAGAATGCCACCCGTGCGGCCCATGCCGAAGGCGACCTTTTCCAAGAAGTCGGAATACAGCCCGTCTTCCATGGTCTGGTGCGATTTGGAAAGCACCCAGCGGCGCATGCCGTAGATCCAGGCGGCCGTAACAGGCAGCGACAAGGCAAAGAAAAAGAGCAGTCTTGGGATCAGTACGTAATGCAGACCGCGGCCGGACGTGTCGACCTGACCTTCGGGCGCATACCACTCAAGCCAGTGCGTCGGAAAGAGCGCCTGATTTGAGAGAACGTGCATGAGTGTGCCGCAGGCAAGAAAAAGCACCAGAGCGACGGCAAGCCACAGTACGGCTCCTCGGCCGTTATTCTCCCCTCCTTGCGTGTGAAGGATCGAGTGAACGCGGTAGAGCGCGAGATAACCGATCATCAGCAAGCCCAGGAACACCAGAGTCCAGACGGCCGAGAGCATGCTGGAGGCGTACCAGAACGGGTCGAAGATGACCTGCACGAAAAGAAGCGGCGCAACGCCCAGAACAATTGCGGCTCCCGTGGCGGCTTTGGCCGTAAAGGCCATGGTCGAACCCAGACGCAGCCAATAGTCGGTTGCCTTGTAGCGGGCAAAGAGCGCCAGACCGGTGCTGCCGAGCAGAATCGACACGGCAGCGATGTGAAGCGCAAAGGTCACGACGCCCAACACCAGAAAGATGGCCGGATGCGAGGGCGCGCCCGCGGGGTCGGCCAGAGCTGCGGTCATGGCGGCAGCGGCAGTCGTCAGATTTTCATTCATGATTACTTACCTCCCACGGAGTCCTTCGGAAAGCCTTTGACGGCGTAGTTCGCGGCCCGTTGCGGATCGGTTTTCTGAACGGCGATGATTTCGGCGAGGAATTCGCTCATCACGTCGCGATCGAGTTCAGGCAGGGGCAGCGGCGGCATATAGACGATGTGGCCGCGGTAGAGCCCTGCCGAGAGCCAGTCCTTGATGCCGGCAGCGTCGGCCTCTGCGGGGAAGTACTTGGCGATCGGTCGGATGCCGGTGTCAGTGAGCGAATGGCAGCTCGAGCAGGCGGCAATCGAAATCAGGCGGCCTGCTTCCAGACGCTCCCACTTGCTTTCGGGTTTGCGAAGGTTCTCCGGTATAAACGGGTGCGTTGCAAGGAACCCGTTTTTGGAGAGAACCGGCAATTCGCTCGTAACTTCCAGTGCCGGTACGTCGCGTCCGATGATCTGGTTGGCATAGACAAAGCGGCCGGCCACCCAGGGCTTGCGAACGATTTCACGGGCCGTCTCACTCGGTGCAAGTCCCAGCACGAGGATAACGAGCGTGGCGGCGACGGTCAGCGGAAGATTCATGACGGACGGTCGCCAGGCGGTGAGCGCAAAGTACACGAGTGTGACCGCGAGGGCTGCCCACATCATCGCGGCAAAACTTTCGGGCATGCGGGTAGCCGAAACGATGGTGGCGTCCGACGTCAAAGTCGAGGCAAACCAGTAGAGGCTCGCAGTACCCAACACGGCGCCCATAGCGCCCAGACCGGAGAGCGTGCGCGCGATGTAGCTCTTTTCTGCCGGATCCGCGGTCTTGGCTGCTGCAAAGCCGCCCACGACGCCGGTGATGGTGAGCATGAAGAAGAACCGGGCCGAGAGCTGCGCGAACATCGATTCTCCGAAGAAGGCCGAGAGCACGCCGCCCGTCTGGTACCACGAATCCTGACCGGGCCAGAGCATGAACGAGAGAATGCCCACGATGATGAGAAGCGTGCCGACGCTCGAGAGGGCAAAGATCGTGCAGTAGCGCAGATAGGTTTTGATGGGCACGCGGCCTGCGAGGTACACGAGCAGATAGACGCCGGCGACTTCGATCAGGAAGAACACCCATTCGGTGGCCCAGAGCCAGACGAAGTTGTGAATCAGCGCCGAAATGCCGCGGGGATTGGCGATTGTGGCGGCAAACCAGATGCCGGGGCCGGTGACGGAGCCGAGCACATAGCTGAAGATCAGCAGGAAGGCGCCGTATTTGCGGATAAAGTCAAGATGCTGGGGCTGGTTGGCCGTCACCGCACGTCGTGCAAGCCACGCAAAGACAAGCGCGGCACCGACCGAAGCGTGCGAAAACAGCACGTGGATCGTGGCGATGAAGCCGATCACCCATCCCGCACCGATGCCGGGCTCAAGCCAGGCCGGGTAGAGTCCGAGGAACTCGTTCATGGGGGCTCTCCTAGTGGAAAAAACAAAAAGCTTTTGACTCCGACGAATGCCCTCTTGTAAGAGCCTTTCGCCAAGGTTTGAGCCATTGTTAACGTTCGTTCCTTTTCTGTCTCTCCCTCTGTGGAACGGCTCCCGAATCTCTTCACTAATCCGTTATGCTGAGTCGCTCTACTTCTTTTGCCGATAAAAACGATTCCCGTTTCTCTCCTCTTTCTTCATTAATGCCCCGATTCGCCGAACTTTGCGCTCTATCCTGAAGAAGTACCCATCGTTGTTCTTTTTTTGATCATCGGCTTAATAGATATTTTCTATGTAGGGCACTCATAAATTGATGAGTATGGCGCCGATCGGCCAATCTGAAACATCCCTTAAGATGCTTTCCGTTATTTGAGTAACTCATTGTTTTGTAAGTGTATTGTCCAATATTCCAACGTTCTGTAGATTGACGGAAAACAACTTCACGACGATCGAGTTTTTCTATGTCCGAATATCTTGCTCAGAAGCATGCCTTGTACGCGCAAGTGGGGCGCTTGAGTCGCGCGTTAGGTCAGCAGACGCGTCTGGAGATCATCGAGATCCTGGCGCAGGCTCCTAGAAGCGTCGAGACGATTGCTTCCCTTTTGCAGACCGACATCAGAAGCGTGAGCCAGCATCTTCAGGTGTTGGTCGAATGCGGTCTTTTGACGGTCGAGCGCAAAGGGCGTTTTCGTTGGTACGCCGTTCGCTGTCAGGAAGTCTTGCAACTGGCGGTGCTGCTTCGCACGACGGCCGAGACACTTTTTGGAGCTCCGCAAACGGACGTCAAGGATGAACTCTCGCTGTCCCAAGGTCTGTCGCTTGCACAGCAGGGAAAGCTTCAGCTCATCGACGTGCGACCGCTCGAAGAGTTCCAAAGCGGACATCTGGCCGGCGCCCTGAGCATGCCACTGGCAAGTCTTTCCGAGACCATTTCACAGCTGAACTCGGAAACTCCCGCTGCCGCCTACTGCCGCAGTCCTTACTGCTTTTTGGCGCGGCAGGCTCAGGAAATCTTTGCCAAACACGGTAAGACGCTTTATGTGCTCTCCGACGGCGTACAGGACTGGAAGGCTTCGTCGCCCGAGTTGTTGACCATTTCAACCGATTCTGAGGAAAGTTAACGATGCACTTTGTCAAAACAATGGCCCCGGGATGGTTTGCCTCCGTCATGGGTACGTCGGTGGCCAGCCTGGCCGCTCAGCTTCTTTTTGCGGGAACCGCGGCGGTGTGGATTGCCGACGCTCTTCACTACACTGCGATAGCGATGTTGTTGGTGCTCGGCATCGCTGCCGTGCTTCGCATTCTTGTCTACCCTCGCGCGGTCTTTGATACGATCTCGCACCCCGTCGAGGGAAGTTTCTACGCGACCTTCCCTATCGCGTTATTGGTTATGGCAGGTCAATGGAGCATGCGCGGCATTGATCCCAATTGGGTCGCTTTGCTGTGGTGGACCGGCGCCATCGGCACCTTTGCCGCAAGCTACTTGATTCTCTTTCGGCTTTTTACGCTTGATCGCCTGAAGCTTCAGATGGTCACACCCGCGCATTTCATCCCGGCGGTGGGTCTCGTGGTGATTCCGGTGGCCGGTGCCGGCCTTGCAGCTCAGGCGCAAGGCCTGATGCGCGAGGTATATTTCGGCGTCAACATGCTCGGCATGGGTGCTGGGTTCTTCATGTACATCGCACTGGTGGCCATCACTATGGCACGCCATTTCCTGATGCCCGCCATCGAAGGCAAGATGACTCCGACGCTGTGGGTGCATCTGGCTCCGCTCGGTGTGATTCCGCTGAGTCTTTTGTCGCTTTTGCACGCCGCCGGCAACGAAGCCGCGATGAGCTACGGCTTGTTGGTCGCGATGGGCTTTATGGGAGCCTCGCTTTGGTGGCTTCTTTTGGCTTTGGCCATGACCGTTCGCAACACTCTGCAAGGCAAACTGCCCTTTGCGCTTTCATGGTGGGCATTCGTCTTTCCGATCGGAGCGATGACTGTGTTGAGCATTCGACTTTCGAGCCTTGCTAACCTAGAACTTCTTGGTCTGATTGCCTATGGTCTGATGGCACTGCTCTTGACCGTCTGGTTCGCGGCTGCCGTCGGTACAATCCTTGGGTTATTTCGAGGTGGTGTGATTCCGCCGAAAGCGGCGACCGCCCAATCACACTGACAAAAGAAAATGCCGGCAAAACTAAAAGCTCGCCGGCATTTTCTTAACTTTCGTAAGTGCTCAGAGCACTATGACTTCGTGTTTTCTTCCGTCCAACGGTGGAAAATCGTTGCGACGATCGGGCCGGAAATGTTGTGCCAGAAGCTGAATATGGCCGAAGGCAGAGCGGCTAGCGGCATCGTGGCAAAGTGTACGGTGGCAAGCGCTACGCCAAGCCCCGAATTCTGCATGCCGACTTCGATGGCCAAACACTTTCTTTTGGCCAGATTCATCTTGAAGAGCTTGGCGGCGAGATACCCCACCACATAGCCGAGACCGTTGTGCAGTACAACCACGGCAAACACCAGCGGACCGCTCTTGGCGATATTGGGCTGGCTGACGGCAACGACTGCCATCACAATCAGAACAATCGACACCACAGAAATGAGCGGCAGGCAGGTTGCGGCAACGGCCACGCGTTCCTGACCGAGAATCGTATGAATGGCCACACCGATGGCAATCGGAATCAAAACGATCTGGCAGATCGACCAGAACATGCCCAACGGGTCGATTTCAATCCACTGGTGCGCAAATAGCCAAATCAGAGCCGGTGTTACGACGGGAGCCAGAAGCGTCGTGCAGCTGGTGATGGTAACCGATAGCGCCGTATCGCCGCGCGCCAGGAAGGTCATGACGTTAGACGAGGTTCCACCCGGGCAGCAGCCTACAAGGATCACACCCACAGCGATTTCGGCCGGCAGTTGCAGCACGATGCAAAGCAGATAAGCAAGCGTCGGCATGATGATGAATTGGGCGAGGATGCCGATCAACACATCCACGGGTTTTGAGAGCACCAGTTTGAAGTCATTGACCGAAAGGGTCAGCCCCATGCCGAACATCACCAAACCCAAAAGCGGAGAGATCCAACCGGCCAGCGGTTTAAATGGATCGGGCGCGGCGTAGGCGATTGCCGCAAAGACAAGCACCCACAGGGCAAACGTTTTATTGACAAATTGGCTTAAGGCGGCAAGCGCTTTCATTTTTTATCTCCCGTTGTCTTTTCAAGCTTTCATTGTTCTATGTGTTCGCTTGATGCTTATTCTCGGCTCATAGCCTATCTTGATGATTTTAGGAGCGGCTATTTCACTTGTCTTGAGGCAAATGCCCTAGATCGTTTGCGTCATGACCAGCGATAAGAGCGAAAAAGAAACCGGCTCGAACTCTCGAGGAACTTCCTCTTTGAGTCCTAGCCGGTTTCGGAACGCTCGCCGTAACGGCGAGCGAGTGCCGACTTTGCGTTACTTCATCTTCACGACATTGGTACCTGCCGTGCGGCCGAACGTCATGATGTCGGCAATGGCGTTGCCGCCCAGACGGTTGGAGCCGTGAATGCCGCCCGTGACTTCACCGGCAGCGTACAGACCCGGAATGACCTTGCCGTTGACGTCAATGACCTGAGCGTTGACGTTGATCTTGATGCCGCCCATCGTGTGGTGAACGGTCGGCACCTTCTTGCAGGCGTACCAGGGACCTTCCGTCAAGGTCGTGTCAGCCTTGTTGTTGGCCTGGAAGCCCAGCGGATCCTTCATTTCGCCCTTAACGATCTTGTTGTAGTTGTCGACGCTGGCCTTCAACTTGGCGGGATTCATGCCGGTCTTCTTGGCAAGTTCTTCGAGCGTGTTGGCTTCTACAACAGAGCCGAGAGCAACCATGTCGCGGATCGTGGCGCCGTTGGCGTCAACCCAGTCGCGGCTCGGATAGCGAACCTTGTTCACAACGACGTAGTACGTGCTCTTGGGCTGAGCAAAGATGGCTCCAGCGAGAACGTCGCGTGCAGCGCCTTCATTGACGAAGCGGTCGCCTTCAACGTTCACGAAGATGCGGTTGCGGCCGGACGTACGGATGTTTTCCATCAGGCCGGTACCCGGCGTGCCGCACGGGTGAATCTGGATGTCGTCCAGATTGATCAAGTCGGCGCCGTGCTTCTTGGCGATGATCAGACCGTCGCCCTGAGCGGCCTTCTGGATGTTGGTGCAGCCGATCGAGTTGTCAAGCTTGACGCTCTTCCAAACGCCCGTGTTGACTTCCTGGCGGAACTTGATGTTGGCACCGAAACCGCCCGTGGCGATCACGACGCCGTCCTTGGCGTTGAGGATTACCTTCTGGTCGAAGTGCTTGGCGGTCACGCCCGTGATGCGACCCTTATCCTGCAGAAGGTCGGTGGCGGCCGTATCCGTCAGAACTTGAATTGCGCCGTTCGTATCCTTGATGACCTGTTCGAAGCTGCGGATGTAGGTGTTGCCGGACGGAGTGGCAGGATAGTGGCTGCGCTGCCAGAGAGCGCCCGTAGCCGTGCCGATCTCGTCCTTAAACTTCACGCCCATGCTTTCGAGCCATTCGACCGACTTCATGGAGTTCTGTGTCAAATACTTCACGAGTTCCGGATTGCCCTTGTTGTGGCCGCCCTTCATCGTCTGGTCATAGAACTTCTCGAAGCTGTCTTCAATGCCCTGCTTGCCTTGACGTTTCGGGTCAACTGCGTTCAGAGCACCTTCGGAAACGTTGGTCGAGCCGCCGAGATAGCCGAGTTTTTCAATGACGATCACTTTCTTGGCGCCGGCCTGATAAGCGGCAATGGCGGTTGCAAGACCGGAACCGCCGCCGCCGATCACGACGACATCGGCGTCATAGGTCTTTGTGCCGGCAGGATGCTTTTCAACCTGCTCGCCGAGCTTGTCCATATTGCCGCCGGCCTGTTCCAAGCACTTTTCAACACCGCTTAAAACGGCAAAACTCGAAATCGAAGCGCCGGTAATCGCATCCACACCAAGCGACTGGTACTTGATGATCTTGTCGGTCATCAGTTTCAGAGCAACCTGGCCAACACCAATCGTTTCAAGATTCTTGGAGGTGTCGATCTTTTCGATGCGGTTCTTGCTGACCGTGACCTTCACCGTGACCGGAGCATTATGGCCGTTGACGGTGGCCGTGTAGGTACCGGGTTTGAACGTCGACGGGGCCGTCTTGGCCGGTTCGGCTGCTTGCAGAGCCGTTGCTGCGCCGGCAGCAAACATCGCAGTCAGACACGCCGCACAAACCTTGCGAATACTCATCTTTCCTCTCTCCTATCTGAAGTTGAGCAAACGAATCGAAATGTCTGAGGCGAACAAGAATCGTGTAGGTTTTTAGGGAAACCTTAAGCGATTCTTATGGGTCTCAATCAATTTGAGTCTACGCCTGAGTTTAAATTTTTGAAGGAGAAAAAGTAGGTAAAAACACTCAGGCAACAAGATGGTGTTTTGTTACGGCCTTGAATTGACTCCGGACAACAGAAAACCCGCTCCAACCGAAGTCGAAGCGGGTTTGAGCTAATCGATGTCTCTCAGATATAGAGAGGGTCAGATTAGAAGCGGTGACGCAGGCCGACCATCACGCCGAACATGTACGGATCCTGATCGGCAGCGTTGTTCGTAAACTTCAGGTTGTCCTGGTTGTAGGTCACAACACCGTAGACGTCCGTGCGCTTGGAGAACGGATAGTCGTAACCGGCAGAAACGATCCAACGGGTCAGTTCGTCGTTGCGAGTTTCTTCGGAGGATTCGCTGTCAGCCGCTTCTGCGTCCAAGTATGCAGCGCCAACCATGACGGTACCGCCTGCAACAGGAATACCGGCAGACACACCAAGACTCCAGCCCTTCATGCGATCAGCAAAGCCAACGGTATCGCCGCTGTTGAATTTGTCGACGTCCTGAATAACACCCTTCATCTTGCTGGTCTTGATTTCGTTGAAGTATTGAGCACCGGCGTAGAGCTTGACCACTTCAAAATCATAGTTACCACCGAAGGTCACGGTCAGGCTGTCATCCTGATCACCAAACTGAGTTGCTCCAGTCGTGGTATTGCTAACGAGCGATTCAGAGCTGTAGTTAATGCTGTCAACAGCGAAGGACAAGCTCAGCGGACCGTTGTTATAGGAAGCACCGATGGCGTAGTAGCGATCGCTCGAGGATTCGTTTTCTTCCCCCCACGTCTTTTCGACGTCAACACCGGTAACGGGGCTGTACTCGTCGCTAACCTGATTGCCCATGCCGTACTGAGCGAACACCTTGAAGCCTGCGAAGCTCGGGGTTTCGTAGGCAATCATGTTGTCCCACATGCCGGCGCCCATGGCCCAGCCAGGTACCTGCCTGAGCGGAGTAGTCGCCCCAGGACGTACCGAAGACGGACATCACACCGTACTTGGCCCAGGAGCTAACGCCACCGTTGAAGGAACCGATGCGACCGAAGGCGACCTTACCGAAGCCGCCCTGAACGAAGAGGCTCGATTCACGGTTGAACATGACGTCGTCGTCAACACCCGTATCGGACTTGATGCCGTTTTCGAGGATGAAGACAACCGTCAAGCCATTGCCGAGGTCTTCAGTACCCTTGATGCCCCAGCGGGAGCCGGAGGCCATACCGGATTCCATCGAGAAGGAATCGAAATCGCTGTTGGGGGCGGTGGAATCAGTGTCGCCGTGGACATACTGAAGACCCGTGTCAACGATACCGTAGAGCTGAACGTCAGCAGCGAGAGCCGAGCCGGCGAAAGCACCGAGAACTGCAACAGCAGCCAAAGTCTTTTTCATGATTTATCTCCATGTCTTATTCAGACCTGCAAGGAAAAATAGGTTTTTGCAAAAACCGCCGGATCGGAACATGAGCTAAAGGACTCTTGCAAAGACTTAAGCTCAATCCGGCGGAGTCCGTTCGGACAGGCACGATCTTGTCACCAGAGTCTTTCGGGCACCAAGAAAACAATGAAAGAAAGTGGTCTCTGTGGGGGGGGGTTAACCCTAAGATAAAAAACAACACAAGCTCAGATCTGTTCTCCGTAGCTTGAATTTTCTCCGTCGTTGCTGACGCTTGAAGAAATTCGATTTTGCGAGAAGCTTCAAGACAAGATGAGGGTCTTCTACACTCATCCCGGCGAGATCGGTTTGTCCTTTTTCAACGACTGGCAAGATCAGGCGCTCGGCATTGAGGAAACAAAGAAAGGCTGGCACTTGGCAAGACTGGAGTTTGTCAAGAACATGTGAGACATACCTGTTGAACAACTAGGGACCCACTCACACTATCTTTAGACAGATAGAAGAAGAGATGTTGGGCCTCAGTTTCTCTGCGGTCCGTTGCCAGGGGGGTATCTGTACAGTTTGCTCGACGAGTTTGTCTTGTAAGCCAGATTAGTCGAGTTAGCCTGATAAGAAGGATCCGCGGTTCTATTTATATAAGAAAAATTAGCCGCCTCAGATCAATAAGAACAATTAGCGAGGTTAGGCTTATAAAAGAAATTAGTTAAGTAAGTCTTTTAAGAAGAATTAAATGATTTATTTAGCTAAGCAATCTTACCTGCGTTAGGCTGGCGAGAACAATTAACTCGGTTAGATCAGTAAGAATTTTTAGCCTTGTTATCTTAACAAAAATTTATTTGCGATAAATATTTTTTCGTTTTGAAACTTGAATTATTTATTTATGGGATATATGATTGATTTTGTTCTTTGATGGTTCGAACAAATTAATCAGGAGTTGTTATGCTATTAGCTTTCCCCTTAAATTCCAACGCTGACAACCAAAAAATTAGGGCAACCAAGTCCGGGCAACGAGGTCTTTGTCCAGCCTGCATGCAAGAGGTTTATTCTCGTTGCGGGAAATATCGGATCAAACACTGGGCGCACTTTCCTAATTGCAATTGCGTTGTTCAGTGGAAGCCAGAAACGCCATGGCATCGGCAATGGAAGTCAGAATTCCCTGACGAGTGGCAGGAGGTTGTTCATCACGATGAGAAAACGGGCGAAAAGCATGTTGCAGACGTCAAGCTTCCGACTAATTTAGTTCTCGAATTTCAACATTCCTCAATCTCGGAAGGCGAGCTTCAATCACGTAACGATTTTTACAAAAATCTATTTTGGGTCGTTGATGCGCGATCTTCTTTCGAAAATTTTCTAAAGGAAATGTTACTTCCTGACAACTTTGTCAAAGCGAAAATAAAAATGAAAGCAGTTCCTTTGGTCCCTATTCGAGGCTGCTGCATCATTAATAATCCTGAGAAAGTTTTTCCCAAGAGATGGTTAAACTGCACTGTCCCTGTCATTTTCGACCTGAGCGGAAAGGAGGATTCATGTGATGATAATGTGGAGACGCTAGACAAAATCAAAACTCTTAATCCTAAGATATCAGACTTTTACACCTCCATATTGTTTATTCGTCAAACGCTGTGGCTACTTCTTCCAAGAGCTAATCAGCAGGATCCAGTAATGGCACTTGCTATACATCGAAATGATTTTGTAGAAACCCTTCGTTCTAAGGGACAATTATTTGCCCCTTTCGCAATTTTGTCGCTTTCTGAGAAGAAAGTGCTGCCACCTATTCGTCGAAAGTTTCATTTCTGAAGTTTGCACTTTCATCCATGCGGCAAGTGTTCATTCAACCTTCGCCGCGTTTTGTTGCGTTCCGTTTCCACACTCTGCCCATTCGGCTTCCCTCTTCTTCCTCTGTTTTTATCCCTATCCCCCGTTTGGGGGTATCGGTTCGAACTAGTTCTTTCGAAAATTCGGCTCAGGAAGGACGCCTGCAATGTTCGGCAGGCGCCTGATTACAAAAAAAGAGGAAACAACAATGAATCGTCGCAAATTCCTTCTGAGCTCTACGGTTGCCGCCGCAGCTTCCGCTTCCCTTCCCGCTTTGGCAAGCACGACTGAACGCTTCTCCACAAAACAGCGTCCGGTTGACACGATGAACCGCATCGAAGGCTGGACTCAGGGCAAGGTCAAACCCGTTAAGGTTCGCAATCTCATGATCGGCGAAGGTCGTCCGAAGATCTTTGCTCCGACGACCGACAAGACTATTCGGCTCTCAAGTGGCTCGAATCCACAGGTGTCTTTTTCGGTCCGGTTTTTACCGCGAAGTCAGGTCTGCATCCGCGATGCTTTGCGATGCCCGGCAACTCCGCAGGCCGCAGCTATGTGCTAGCCATGGCGCGATGCGTGAGAGACGCCGGTGCCACGTTCCGACTCAACAGCCAGGTGGTGGGCTTTGAAAGAATCCCTTCGGGCGGCTGGATCGTGAACGTGAAGGAATCAGCCGACGGCAAAACAACATCGAGGACCTATGTTGCGAAAAGCCTGGTGATCGCTTCCGGGGGCTTTACGGCAGACCGTAAGCGCTGCGCACGAATTGATCCGCGCCTGACGGCCGAAGTGCACACGACCGCCAATTCTTACGGTACCGTCTGGGACGGAGCGATGTCTGAGATTTTGGACTCCGCACAGACCGTGGGCGCCGCGGTGACCGACGGCTTCGGCCTGCAGCTTCTGCCCTTCTGGGGCGGTCGATTGCTGGACTACGACGGCGGCGACATCTATGTGAATGCCGCAGGCGAACGGTTTGTGAACGAATCCCTTCCTTGGAAGGTCATCACCGACAAGATGCTTGACCTTGAAGACCGCAGCTGCTGGGTGATCACGGACGCCCGATCGCACAAGGGCGCCATGCTGGGGCTGAAGCTCATCAACGGCATCGTTTTTAAAGCAGATTCGATTGAAGAAATGGCAAGTCGTATGCATGTCCCCTCTCCAATTCTCAAAAAAACAATTGAGAACTACAACAAGAGCGTGGATAAGCGGTACGACTCGGCAACGGGTAAAACGATTTTTTCTCAACGCATCGAGCAGCCGCCTTTTTATTTCGGCAAAGAATCGATCTACGTGCACACGACGCTCGACGGCATTCGGACAGACGAGCACGCACGCGTTCTGTCTGTAAAGGGGGTGCCCATGCCCGGCTTGTTCGTTGCCGGCGAAGTCTCCGGTGGGATCTTCGGCACTGACCGCCTGGGAGGCGCGAGCATGACCAATTGCCTTGTGACGGGGCGACGTGCCGGTAAAAATGCGGCGATTAACGCCATAGGCAGTTGACTGCCGTCAGCCCGATTCGTATCGGGCTTATCGCTTACTCTGACGCTTTAAGGTGTAGTCAAGTGATGACTCGATGTGCTTGAAGTCCTTCGTGAGCAACGTGAGCGTCTGATTCATGGGTTCGTAAACGAAATTGGCCTCATGTTTGCCGTTGTCGTCAATGAGCTGCCAAACCGTGGCGTCGCTGTCTTCCGATGTACCGCGCTGGGTGAGGCGCTTGCCGATTGACTCGAACGTGAGGTCCTTGCCTTTTTCAGCTTCAAGGTAGGTCATGGCGAGGTGATAGGCTCCGTCACCACTGTAGGAGCGATGACGTATCGTGAGCTGGTAGCGGATGCCCGGGCAGGAGGCGGCCGGCAGCACGCCTTCGAAGTATTCCTCTTCCCACGGACCGAGCGACGCGTCCACCTCAGATTTGGACTGCGAGGCGATGAGTTTCATGCGCTTTTCAATGGACCAAACACCGTCTTTGTGACGCAGATTCTTGGTGTCGTCGTCTTCCACGTTCCAAACATAACCGTCTTTAGGCAAGGACCGACGCTCAAGCGATTCATGCTTTTTTCCGTTGTCTGAATAGAGGTGCGCAATCTTGCCGTCAGGGCTAAAGAGTACGTAGTAGTCGGGAAATTTGTCGTCAATCGAACCGATGCGAATTGCCTTGTTAAAGAGCACGTACGGCGTGACTGTTTCGTTAGCTTTCAGGATAGGGTCTTCCTGAGTGACCGTTTGCACGATCGGCAGCAGTGCCGATTTGCTTGCCGCGGGCGGCGTGGACTGTTGAGGCCCCGCACATCCGGCCAATACGACGCAACCGATCACTGCCAACGAAAGCTTCTTCATTTTCTTTGATCCTCGACGAAAAAAGCAGCCGGATAGACCAGCCGCGTCGATACAGCATCAGACCTTTTCGTTCGTCTTATCCGTGCTCTTATTTTGCCCGAAAGCCTTCCAGGCGAACCAGACAACCGCGATCAATAGTGCAACGGTCAGTAACCCGCCCAAACCGTGGAGCGGAAAGCCGAAGTGCCCGAAACCGTGGTGCATGCCACCACCGAATCGCGCAAGCCAGTCGCAACCGATTCCGAAGTGAAATCCACCGGGCAAGCCGCCCGGCAGCAAAATCCAAACAACGGCGCCGACAGCCAGAGCTATTGCGAGAAATTTGGCGGGCAGCTGAATCAACAGGGCAACGAGACCTGCGAGAAGCAAGAGTTCAAAGAAATAGTGCATGGTGAAATCCCGAAAGTATTTGCTAAGAACAATTATCACCTCCTACTGCGGGAATAACCTCGGGCTTTACCTAACTTTGCTTTTCGTACAGTTAGGGATGCTATTGAGAAAAAAACAGACAAAAAGAGCGTTGAAGTATTTATTTGAGAAATGACTATCAACGCCCTTCAAAATTATTGCTGCACTTGCTTTTGCTGCTCAGCATTATAGCGATTTCCTATAATCGGAATCGCAGACACGGTCTTTTCAAGCTCGGCCCACTCTTCTTTCGAGAGCTTGAAGTCAAGCGAACGCAGATTTTCTTCGAGGTGAGACAATTTGGTTGTTCCGGGAATCGGAACGATCCAGTCTTCCTTTTGAAGCAGCCACCCCAAAGCTACCTGAGCTGCTGTCATGCCGCGGGTTCGTCCAAAGGTTTGGAGTGCCGCCACGATGCGGTAGTTGGCGCGCATGGCTTCCGGCGTAAAACGCGGCAACGTATGACGGTTGTCGTTGGTCACATCAAAGACGGTGTATTCGCTGAGATCGCCGCCAAGGAACCCGCGGTTCAAGGGACTGTACGGCACAAAACCGATGCCGAGCTCGTGGCAGGTTTGAAGTACGCCGTTGGTCTCGACCTCACGATGCATCAGATGGTATTCGCTCTGAATAGCCGTAAGAGGACAGATTGCATGCGCCTTGCGGATGGTTTCAGCGTTGACTTCGCACATGCCCCAGTGCAGCACCTTGCCTTCCTTGATCAGATCAGCCAGAGTGCTTGCCACATCTTCAACCGGAGTGTTCTTGTCAAAGCGATGTTGGTAGAAGAGCGGAATAGCTTCCAGACGCAAGCGCTTCAAGGATTCTTCGCAATAGCGGCGAATTGTGGCCGGCCGGCTGTCTTGTCGACCTGTGGCTTTGCCGTCTATAACTTCGTGGCCGAACTTGGTCGTGACATTGATGCGATTGCGCAGAGAACTCAGCGCTTCGCCGGCGAGTTCTTCGTTGTTGAGCGGCCCGTAGATAATGGCTGTGTCAAAAAGCGTCACGCCGTGCTCTACCGCATCGTGTAAAAGTCTGATGCAGGCTTTTTTGTCGGGATGCTGACTGCGGTTGTACGTCATGCCCATCACACCTAAGCCAAGAGCCGAGACTTCAAAAGCCGCTTCTCCTTTGCCGAGCACACGATGCGGCAAAGTGCCTCTATTGTCCTTCGGAGAGTCGGTCTCGGTTTTCTGTGAAGCGATGGCAGACGTCTGTACCGCCATAGAGATGCCTGTTACAGCTGCAAGCTTCAATAAGCTGCGGCGGTTGGTGACCATTTCGGTTTTCTTTTCGGACATTTTCAGTTCCTTTAGAGAGTCGGCTTCATCACGATCTTCACGACCGGATCGGTCTTTGATGTCAGGCGCTCAAAAGCATGTTGCAGGCCTTCAAGCCCTACGATGTCGGTGATGTAACGGTCTGGATCGATCATGCCGTTGGCAATAAGTTCAATGGTTTCGGAGAATTCCTTGCGCGTGCACGAGACACTGCCGATTAAGTGCGTTTCGCGTAGTACCAGGCGGTTGATGTCGATCTCAATCGTCGGCTCAATGGAGTTGCCGACGGTGACGATCTTGCCGCCGGGTTTCACAGCATCCAATGCTGCGGCCATGGCAGCCGATGAACCCACGGCTTCAAAGACGACGTCAAAGCCGCCGTTAGAAACAGCACTGTACATTTCGCGGCGGTCGGGATTCTTGCCGTCGAGATAAGCGTCAAAGACGCCGATTTCACGGGCTTTGGCAAGTTTCCTATCGTTCGTCTTAGACATTGCCACAAAGGAAGCTCCAGCTTTTTTGGCTAGTTCCCCCATCATCTGAGCAATGATGCCGGTGCCGACGACCAGAACCTTGTCGTTTAGTTGCATCTTTGCCTGCTGGATGGCGTGGTACGCCACCATCAGAGGATCGATCAGAGCGGCGGCGGTGTCCGTGACATTGTCGGGCAATCGATAGGCAAGTCGAGCCGGCCCCACGAACTCTTCAGCATAGGCGCCGTTGCTGACGAATCCGATGTAGTTGGTGCCGTTGACGTCGCGGCACAGGTGTTCGAGCCCGGCCTTGCACATGTCGCATTCGCCACAATAGAGGTTGGCCCAGAAGACGACACGCTCGCCCACCTTGAAGTCACTTGTGCCGGGATCGGTGACAACGCCGCAGAATTCGTGTCCCATCCAGAACTCGCCCGTGTGGTTCGGGTTCCAGCCTTTGCCGGTCATCCACATATGAATATCGGAGCCACAAACGCCGGTAGCCGACACCTTGATGCGGATGTCTCCAGGACGCAGTTCGGCAACGGGGACTTCCTTGACTTCGATTTGTTTCGGGCCGGTCAGGACGGCGGCCTTCATGGTACTTGACATAAACTTCTCCCAATGCGAAAAAGGTTTACGGTTAAAGGCAATGGTAGAAGCAAAGTTCTTATTTTAGAAGGATAATTTTTTTCACGAGCGTGAACCAATGGTTCATGCTCAAGTTCGAGTTTCTTTAGCAGCCTCGTCAATGAAGCCCTGGAGTCCTGCAGAGGGCGTCTTGGAATAGATCAAGCCGAAGCGTGCCGTGAGCGGCCACTCGATCGGAATCCACCGAAAAAGCGGATGGGCTTCCGTCCAGTACGGGATGTTGAGAATTACGCTTTCGCTTGCCTGAGCACGGTTGAAGACTTCCAGATCAAGAAAGTTGAATTCGACCTCACGCGGCACCGGTGTTTTGGCGTCGAGCGCATCTCGAGCTGCATCGAAGTCTTCCAGAAGGTCGCGTTCCAGCACAAAGAGCTCGTAGGACAAAAGTTCGTCGACCGTGACGCTTGTTTTTCCTGCCAGAGGATGCGTTGCCGCCACACAACATCCAATGGGTACACGCTCAAGAACCAGTCCGCTGCAGTCGTAGTGCGAGAGAAAGCGATCGTCAAAGACGCCGGCAATGACATCAATTTCACTGCCCAAACCTGTCAGGATTTGATCAGCACGACGGCGATCATTGGCATAGGAAATCAACCGAATTCGGGATGCTGACGTTGAGAGTCGTTTTTGTAGCCGATACCACAGCTCGATGACATATCGCCCGGAAAACACGTCCGAAGTGCCGACGTTGATATCACGACTATCTGCAGCGGTACGTACGTCTGCCAGCAACGCATCGCCGTGCTGCACGAAATTCTGTGCCTTGCTCTGCAAAACAGATCCGGAACGCGTGAGCACAAGTCCCCGCGGAGTTCGCTCGAAAAGAGTTGTCCCTATTCCTTCCTCCAATTGTTCGATCTGCTTGATCAGAGCTGTAGGCGATACGTAGAGGAGCCTGGCGGCCTTGGAAAAGCTCTTTTCGTGGGCACAGACGAGAAAGGCGTTGAGATAGCGATTGCAAAGCGAAAAGCGCGGCATGGCAAAACAGACATCTGGCAGAAATATCTTCTTGGGCAAGCCTATCACAGCGCTAGCCTGCAGATTATCTCGGTGTTAGACTGAATTTGTTGCACGTTTCGTTCTATATCGGAATGGATTTCAATACTCTGTTGGTGGTTTGTCCGCTGGTCTTTCTCGGTGGCTTTGTTGACGCCGTCGGAGGCGGCGGCGCTCTGATTGCCGTGCCTGCCTATCTATTGGCAGGCATCCCGCCGCATATGGCAATCGGTACCAACAAACTCTCTAGCTGCATGGGCAAGGCCGCGTCAATCTTCAAGCTCGCCCGCAGCGGCTTTGTGGATTGGAAGCTAGCCCCTCTTCCTGTTTTGGTTTCCTTCGTCGGCAGTTACGCGGGCGCGTCTATTGCTTTGAACCTTCCGCCGGAAGTCTTTGAAATCATCCTTCTGGTCTTGTTACCGATCGTTGCCGCAATTGTTTTGCGAAAACGCAAGCACGACACAGAACACATCGATATGCCTTATGCCAAACGAGTCGGCATATTGTCTTCCTGCGCCTTTGTGTGCAATGCCTACGACGGTTTTTATGGTCCCGGTTCCGGGACTTTCCTTCTCGTGTCTTTTTCTACGCTCGGCGGTTTGGATGTACGCGAGGCTTCCGGTCAAACCAAGGTCGTCAACATCGCGGGTGCCGGCGCAGCGCTTGTGACTTTCGCTCTGGCAGGACAAGTCGACTGGCATCTCGGATTGATTGCCGGGCTCTTCGGAATTGCCGGACATTATCTGGGAGCAACGCTCGTTGTTAAAAACGGTACTGCAATCGTTCGGCCCATCATTCTCATTGTGTTGCTTGCTCTTTTTGCCAAGACGCTTTGGCAATACTTCGCTTGAAACACAAGTCCGTCGCTGGCGTGATCAACCTATCAGCTCTACTCAAGGCGGTTCTCGCCCGAGTTGTTCTGATTCACCAGTTTGCACGACTTAAGCATGCTAACGGTTCAGTCTGCTCAACTTTCTGTGTTGTTGTTTTGCACTCGGGTTTACCCGTAATTTTTCTTCTCGCCCTGCCTGACTGTCAACTGGCAAACACTGCCGATTTCTCGATAAACATAAGATCGAAAGCACTTTGATCAAGTCAGCATAGTTGAGTTTGGGCGGCCCAGCCGCCTTCAAACCGGGAGAGAAAAATGAGAAAAAGTCTGATCGCTTTGGCCTGTCTGTCTGCTGTTGCAGGTGCCGCAACTGCCGCTGAAGTTGAACTGTACGGCACGGTTGATACCTACATTGCTGTAAACCATAACGCCGGCAAAACGGACGTTTCGTTGCGCAGCGGCGGTGCTTCCGCCTCCTTCTGGGGTATTAAGGGCACTGAAGATATCGGCCCTGATCTGAAGGCCATTTTCAAACTCGAAAGCGCTTTCTTGACTGACACGGGTGATTTCCCTGACGGCGCCGGCGACAACGGTCTCTTTTCACGTGAAGCGTGGGTCGGTTTGCACAGCAATACCTGGGGCACCTTGTCATTCGGTCGTCAATACACGCCTCACTTCCTGACGTGGGCCATGACCGATCCCACGGATCTCAGCTTGGGTTCGGCCTATTCGCCCTTCTTCTTCCCGATGCCCACCGGCGTAAACGGTGAAGTCAACGACAGCCTTGTGCGTCACGATAACTCTGTGCTTTACGTTTCTCCGCGTATGGCCGGCGTTCAGCTTTTTGCATACGCAGCTCTGGGCGAAGAAAAGGATGATGATGGCAATATCACCGGTAGCGAAGACGGCAATGTCTATAACATTGCGGCCAATTACGTCAACGGACCGCTGTTTGTGATGGCCAGCGTCTTGTACCAGGACTACTCAGGCAATCAGAATACCAACTTGGGGTACCAGCTTGATAATTCTAAGGATCCTGCCCCGGGACAGCAGGACAACGGCCACGGCATGTACTACAACCTGGGCGTGACCTATGACTTCGGCATCACCAAGCTCTCCGGCGCCTTCATGTACAAGGACGGCGAAGACACTTTAAACATCCCGAATTTCTGGGTAGCACAGGTTGGCGCCGCAACGCCGTTGTGGGGCGGTCGTTGGTCGGTTTCGGCTGCAATGCTTTCCAACGAAACGCAGGATGATGCGGATGCCTACTCCTTCGGTACGCGCTATGACTATCCGCTGTCCAAGCGCACCAAGATCTATGCCGGCTACGAAGTCGTGTTCAACGACTCGAATGCCAAGTACTCAGTGGAAGCCGGCCCCGACAGCTCGCTGCACTACACCAACGACTGGGGTACCACTCAGGGACAGTTCTTCATGGGTATCAACCACAAGTTCTAACCTGAATTTGCTTCCTCTCTGAAAGACCGACCGCCGTTTCATTTTCTCGAGACGGCGGTTTTTTGTGAGCAGAACAATTTGTTCTCGGAGGTGTACAGGCAGCAGTTAGGGAATTTCGATACTGATTGGTTCGGGAGTTTTGATCGGAGGCAGCCAGTCTTTGACGCTTTCAAAAAGTTCGGTTCGCACGGCAAACGTTCTGCCAGTTTTCTTCAGGATGCCTTCTCGCTGCCATTCGGACAGACGCGTACTCACCCACGAACGCGTTGCAGCGATGATTCTCGAGATTTCAGTGACTGAAAGAGACACGGGACATTCGTTCCATTCGTTGGCACTAATCTGTCCGCCCCCTTCCAAAAAGAAAGAAAGCAACAAAACGCGCAGTCGCCGATCTGTGTCAAGAGTGAAATTGGCAAACGCGCCTTCGATGATGGATTCTTCCTTGAGGATGGACATGTCCGCGTACATTTCCATAAGTTCCGTGGAAGTCCTTAACCCACGCCGGTACTGGGAGTTGGGAATCAATAGCGCGCGACTCGGCCGAATACACTCGGCAATGACACTGGTACGGTTCGGATTGAGAGCATCCAGATCGCCGATGGTGCGTCCGGGCAGTACCAAGGCAAATGTGTGGTAGTTGCCTCGGATATCGAGAAAGGAAAATGTGACGAGTCCTTCGAGTAAAAGAGCAACATAACCTTCTGTTCCGCCGTGTCTGAAGGTTGCTCCGGAATCGAGTGTCACCACGTGACCGTCTCGGAATAATTCCGCCAATTTCGCCGGTTCAGGAGGCAAAACCCAGGGACGCGCACGAAAAACTTGCCTCACGCTCTCTCCTTTTGGTGGTGCTGCACACGTATTTACGTGTGCTGATCATTGCTCTTTTGTTCTCAAACAAACTGATTATATCGAGGAGCCTTTTGCTTCGGTTTTCACGACAACTCGGCACACAACGACGATCTCATTAACAATGCTGCTCAGGCGTTGATAGTGCGTATAAACCCTTAAACCGTTTTTTGCCTAACGATCTGCCTACGGTGTCGATCGTAGATTTTTCTCAGGTTGAGATTCCCCTTTTTCGTAAGGGGTAAGGAGAAAAATCATGATCACTCGCAGATCGTTTATTCGCGGCATTGCTGCCGGCGCGACTTTGGCTGTCGTGGGGATGAGTCCGGCATTGGCAGCCCAAAAGACAATCACCACCGATATTGTGGTTGTTGGCGCAGGTTCTTCCGGCCTGGCCGCAGCTGTACAGGCTGCCGAAAAAGGCGCCAAGGTTGTCCTTCTCGAAAAGAATCCCTTCGTCGGCGGCAATTCGCAGCATGCCGAAGGCCTTTTTGCCGTTGAATCCGAATATCAGCGTCTGCGCAGCGATCCTCAGACCCGTGAAGACGCTTTCCGCGGCTACCTTGAACGCCACCAATATGAAGTGGATCCTTCTTTGGTTCGCGATTTTATCTACGGATCTGCCGAAAACATCGAGTGGCTGCATAAGCACGACATCAATTTCCGCGTCGTTCGCATGACGCCCTGGGAAGAAGCCACTTGGCATGAGATTCTCGAATACAAAGGATCCATCCACGGTTCGGCGCTCGTGAAGGCTCTCAAGGACCATGCCGACAAGCTCGGCGTCCAGACGATGCTCTCAACGCCGGCCAAGGCGCTTATCGCCAACGACAAGGGTGCTATCGTCGGTGTCGTTGCTCACAGTGAAGACGACGAAGCCAACATCACCATCAATGCCAAGGCCGTCATTTTGGCTTCCGGAAGCTTTGGCGAAAATAAGAAGCTTATTCGTGAATGGGCGGTTCGCGATCCCGACCATTGGAAAGCCTCGTTGCCGATCAATAAGACCGGCGACGGTATTTTGATGGCGTTGGACAAAGGTGCACAGCGCGGTCCCGTGAGCTTTATCGGTCACTTGGGCACCGAGGGCAAGGGTATCGGTTTTGCCAGCCAGCTTTACACCACCAGCTGGCAGCCCTCCACCATCTGGATCAACTCTGACGGCAACCGTTTCGTTAACGAAGATGTTTCGCTGTCCTTCAGCCAGGCTGCCAACATCATTTACACTCAATATGGTCATCATGCCTGGTCGATTTTCGATGAAAGCCAGGTTGATTACATGATTGAACGCGGCGTTGACTCGGGTGTCGGTGTGATCGTTCCCGTCGGCGCAAAACTTACCAAGCTCAAGGAAGAAATCAAGGCGGCATTGCAAGCCAAGAGCGACGGCTTTAAGGCTGCAAGCTCTGTTCGCGAACTCGCCAAACAGATCGGTGTTCCTTACAAGAACCTCGACAAGGCAATCGACGACTACAACGAGGCCTGCAAGATCGGCCATGACGGCGTCTTCTTTAAGAACGTCAAGTACATGCGCCCGATCAACACGCGCAAGCTTTATGCCATTCGCCTGGGCTCCTACTTCTTCTCGGCCTTCGGCGGCCTGGTTGTCAATCGTGACTTCCAAGTGCTTGACAAGAGCAACAAGCCCATCAAGGGACTTTATGCAACGGGTCTGGAAGTTTCCAAGGTTGTCGGCCACACCTATACGACCTGGACATCGGGCTATGCGTTCGGCTTTGCGGCCTATTCTGGTCGCCATGCCGGTTTGAACGCTGCAGAAGCGATCAAGTAGTCGCTACGATCGGACCTTGGGTCTGATCGTCACCCCGCAAATGCATAAGCGAGCAGCCGGCAGCGAGCGTTATTGCTCACCGCCGGCTTGCTGCTAACAATAAGGAGAGAATCTGAATGAACAGAACCAAACCGATTGCGGCGCTTGAAAAAGCTCAAAAGTACGCAGCCTCGCTCAATAACCCTTCCGTTGAAGCCTTTAAGGCTCAGGGTGGAAAAGTCATCGGCACGTTTGACCCGGAAGTTCCGTTTGAAATTTTCGAAGCTGCCGGATTGATGCCTTTTGCACTCCGCGGTACGGGCGCGACAAGCACGGAATATGCCGATAAATATTTCAAGCAGCTCACGTGTGATTTCACGCGCTCCATGTTTAACGAGCTTGTCCGCGGTCAGTATGACTTTTTGGACGGCGCCGTTGTCTACAACTGCTGCGATCACATGCGCCGCATTGACGATAACTGGAAGCTGCTGCCCAACGCTAAAAACTTCCATTTCCTTTATATCCCGAAACGCTGGGATGCCTCTACCTACCCGCGTTTCTGCGAGGAAATTCAGGCGCTGATCAAGTCTGTTGAAGAAACCTACGATGTCAAGATCACAGCTGATGCACTGCGTGCAGCTATCGTTGAAAGCAACAAGACCCGCGCTTTGATTCGCCAACTTTACGAATTGCGCAAGGGCGACGAGGTTCTGATTGACGGCACCGAAGTCATGAATGTCCTTACGGCTGGCGAATCCATGCCTCGCGCTGAGTACAACGCCATGCTCACGGAACTCATTGCCGAATTGAAAGCCGGCGGCGAATCTGTTAAGCCGCGCCGTCGTTTGATGCTTCTTTCCGGTCACGCCAACACGCCCGAATTGTTGAGCGCACTCGAAAGTCAGGGGGCTTTGATTGTTGTGGACGATGCCTCCAACGGTTTACGCATGGCAGAAAAGGACATCTCCGAAGAAGGTGATCCGTTTGAAGCGCTCTGCGACTTCTACTTCAATGTCAAGACGCCGATGCCTCGTGCTTTCGGCACGCAGGATCGTCGTTTTGAAACCTACCTGCGACTCTTTGACGAATACCGCGCCGACGGCATTGTTTCGGCCCGTGTCACCATGTGTGACCTGTGGGCCTTTGAACAGTACATGCTGGCCAATCTGCTTCGCGAGAAGGATATTCCGAGTCTTGAGCTTGAAATCAATTATTTGATGGACAGTGTCGGCCAGGTTCGTACACGCGTTCAGGCTTTTGTCGAGAATCTGCCGCGCCGCAGCGCCTAATTGGATTGAGGAGAAAAGAATATGCCCAAATATGAAACCGGTCTTGAGCGGCGTCTGGAGTACCGCGAGCGTCTTGCCGGCATCAGTCAGATGCTGCACGGTTTGCCCGCAGAGCAGCAAAATCCCATTCAGATTGCGCTGATTGACTTCATGCGTGAATACAACGAAGGCATTCTTGATGCCGCGCAAAATCATAAGCCTCTCGTTTGCACCTGGTACGGCAACGCTCAGGAGATCTTTGCCGGCATGGGCATCAAGTACTACAACCCTGTCATGGACTTGATGTTCCACCTGCAGTTCACTGATTATGCCGACGCCAAAGAATGCGATCAGTTCCCGCTTGACGACAAGATCTGCTCGCTTGTGCGCTATGCGGTGTGGTCGATGGAAAATCGCCTGCATCCGAAGCCCGATGCCTTTATCTGCATGATGGAACCGTGCGACGGACAGGTCATGCTGCATCAGGCCTTCAAGCGGTCCGACTATCTTAAAGACGTCCCCTGCTTTGCCTTTGACCCGAGCTACGGGCACGAAGATAAGGATTTCGAATACGTCGCCCGTCAGCTTCGTCAGGAAATGGTTCCTTTCTTGGAACGCACTACGGGTGCCAAGTACGACTTCAAGCGCGTGGCTGAATTGGTTGAGGAAACGAACAAGCAGTATCGCATTTGGGCCGAAGTCAACGAACAGCTTCGCGCCTCTCCCTGCCCGATGCCCTCTTTTGCCGTGCCTGACGCTTTCTGGGCGCTGACGCAGCATCTGCCGGCAGGTCATCCGACGGCAACAGCCATCATGCAGGGAGCCCTCGACTTTGCCAAGCACAATGTCGCCAACCATGTCGGACCGGTGATGAACGAACAGATCCGTATCCTGTGGCCCGACCTCAATCCGCTCTGGGGTGACAAGCTCGGCGCTTGGCTTGCGAGCGAATGGAATGCCGTTGTCGTGCAGACCTTCCAAGGCGGCACTCCCTACACTGATGTTGATACGAGCAACGAAGAGGCCATGTTCTTCGGTCTTGCTCGTCGTGCTGTAGCCGAAGTGCCGATGATCCGTCAGGGTCGCGGCTGGGTCGACGTTTTTGAAGAAGACGTCACCAAGATGATCAATGAATTCAACATCAACGCCGTTGTCTTCCCCGGACACATGGGGCATAAGGATCAATCCGGTTCCGGTGAGTTCCTGAAGCGCATTTGCCGCGATATGGATGTGCCGCTGATCAATATGACGACAAGTCTGTTTGATGAGCGCTACACGCCGCTTGACAAGGTCAAGAACGACCTCTCGAATTTCTTCTCGGCTTCCGGATTCAAACGCGCAAAGCACTAAGATCGGACTGAAGAAGGGTTGATTTTCCCTGCCGGAAGTCACTCGGCTTCCGGCAGGCTTTAAAAATAAGCAAAGGATCAAGGACTATGCCTATTTTTGCAGGATGCGATATCGGTTCGACCACCGGAAAAATTGTTCTCATGGACGAGAACAAAACGATTCTCGGTTCGTCTATCGTTCGATCGGCTCATGGCCCTCAAGCAACGGCGGACCATGCGATGGAACTCGCGCTGGCCGATGCCAAATTACCCAAAGACATCAAAATCGACTACCTCGTCTCCACCGGTTACGGACGTACAAATATCAAGGGCATGAACGAGGATATTTCGGAAATTTCCTGTCACGCCCGCGGTGTGCATCATTTCAACAGCGCTGTCAGGACCGTCATTGATATCGGCGGACAAGACTGCAAGGTTATTTCATTGAGCAAATCCGGTCGCGTGCAGGATTTTCAGATGAATGACAAATGCTCGGCAGGCACCGGCCGCTTTTTTGAAGTCATGACTCGAGTGCTTGACTGCTCGTTTGAGGAATTGGCTAACGCGGCATTGAAGTCGACACATCCCTGTCAGATTTCCAAGCAGTGTTCCGTTTTCGCCGAGAGCGAAGTGATTTCGCTGGTCAACAACAACGTACCGTTCGAAGACATCAGTGCCGGAATTCACGATTCCATTGCTCGCCGCATCAACGGCATGGTGATGAAGGTCGGTCTTGAACCTGAGGTGGTGCTTACGGGTGGATGCGCTCGCAATGTCGCGCTCATTAAGTCTCTCGAAGCCATTTTCGGTCGTGCGATGGCGAAGTTGCCAGAAAATCCTCAGCTCATGGGCGCTGTCGGCGCGGCAATTTTTGCTTTGGAGAACTCTCAGCAATGAGTCTGTTTGAAGCCCAAGTTGCCGAACTCAGAAAGTGCTTGTCTGAACCACTTTCCCCAGTTGCACCCTTAGATTGCGGTGTCGAGGGGGGAAATCTGCCGTCGCCGCAGGCTCGAGCAGGGCTTATCCTGCAAAACGAATCGTTTTGCGAATTGGCCGGACCCGGTCGCGCGTCTGTCTTATCGCTTGCTTACAGTAATGAGACGGCATGTGAAGGCGCGTGGCGCATCGGTGAGGATTTGCAGAAATTCAAAGGCAAGACCATTGACTTTGGTTTGGTGGTTCTTCTTTCGGGCAAAGCACTAGACGCACAAACTTTCTATCAGTTCACACTGCGCTTTCCTAGGCTGGCAGACCATCCGGGCTGGATGGTAAAGACTGACAAAACGAACGTCTGGATCCGTGTGGGAGGCGACGATCCTGCTCAGGCTTTAGAGATTGCTGCTGCAAGTCTTATAGATCGGATTCATAAAGCTTTTGAAGCTGTCGAAACTGTTGAGCTTTATTTTGTCCTTAACGATAAGCAGCTCATTGAATTGCTCAAACCTGTTGCCGAGGACTGTCAAAAGACGCTTCGGGAACTGAAAACAGGGGTTTGGCAAGAACGCGGCTTCGATTATGAATCCTGTCAGCTTGCCGGCCACTGCGGCAGCTGTTCCGACAAAAAGACTTGCGCCTCGGTGCGTAAGATTCAAGCGAAGGTCAAACTCGTTCGCAAAGAAAAGGAAAAAGATAAATGCAAAAAGTGATCGCTGTTTGCGGCAAAGGCGGCGTCGGCAAGACGGCTCTGACCGCCATGCTTACCCGTCAATTGAAAAAGCGCGCCGATACGGGACGCCTCTTGGTTGTTGACGCCGATCCGGCGCTCGGCCTTCTCTATGCGCTCAATGTAGAAACCGACAAGACGATCGGTGCGGTTCGCGACAAAGTTCTTGCCGCGGCCGAAAGCGGCAACGCCGGCGCACAGGCCGAAGTCGCCAATGAACTCGACTACCTCATCACGAGCACGCTTCTTGAAGAAGACGGCTATTCGGCCATTGCCATGGGTCGCATGAACGCCAAAGGCTGTTTCTGCTCGGTGAACGACCTCTTGAAGGATGCCTTGGAGCAGCTGGTTTTGAAGTTTGACACGATTGTTGTCGACGGCGAAGCCGGACTTGAACAGATCAACCGTCAGGTCGTTGAGAAGATCAACACCCTAATTCTGGTGACGGATTCCTCCTATCGCGGTGTGCAAACCGTGCACCACATCGAAGAACTTGTTAAAAACGGCGCCGTCCCCTATTGTGAGAGCATCGGTGTGGTGTTTAATCGCGTACAGGGCGACAACCGCTCAGCCGATGAGTTGCAAGCAGCTGTCGGACTACCGGTGCTCGGGGTTGTGCCTTACGACCCGACGCTTCAGGAATATGACGCAAAGGGCAAGAGCCTGCTGGAACTTCCCGACAACACGGTGGCTCTGGCCTGTGTCGACGAAGTGATCAATAAGGTCTTTCGCTAAATTTATCCGCCGTAGAACGGATTAAGGGTCTCCTTATCCGTGGCGTGGTTTCACGCCTTGAGCTTCGATTCTCGTGTTGCTTTTCACGAAAGTCGAAGCTTTTTTGTTGTTAGGTAGAGACTGCTGAAGCACAGTGATCATAGAAATTCGGCGCGGAAACCCCTGCATTCATACAGGGGAGGAAGCGCCGCCTCCTTTCTAAATTCTGTTAAGTAGGTAGTTCGAGGT
>OGJU01000139.1_pt1 | contig 92534 bp, 91 predicted proteins | sample 1572251 | NCBI WGS metagenome assembly OGJU01 (sample SAMEA2582144, study PRJEB24529) | metagenome | biome: Human gut stool | place: China | collected 2011
CCGTATTGGAAGGTAACGAACCGGTTGTTATTGCGAACAGCGAAGGTAAAAGAACAACACCTTCAATCGTAGCTTTCGTAGAAGGCGGCGAGCGTAAGGTAGGTGATCCCGCAAAACGTCAGGCTATCACCAATCCTGAAAAGACTATATTCTCTATCAAACGTTTCATGGGTGAAACTTATGACCAAGTACAAAAGGAAATCAATCGCGTTCCTTATAAAGTAGTGCGTGGTGATAACAACACTCCTCGTGTAGATATCGAAGGACGTTTGTATACTCCGCAGGAAATCTCAGCGATGATCCTGCAGAAAATGAAAAAGACTGCTGAGGATTATTTGGGACAGGAAGTAACAGAAGCCGTTATCACAGTACCTGCTTACTTTAGTGACGCTCAACGTCAGGCTACGAAAGAGGCTGGTGAAATCGCAGGTTTAACCGTACGCCGTATCGTAAACGAACCGACTGCCGCTTCTTTGGCTTATGGTTTGGATAAGACGAACAAAGATATGAAGATCGCCGTATTCGACTTAGGTGGTGGTACATTCGATATCTCCATCCTTGAGTTAGGTGACGGCGTATTCGAGGTAAAATCAACAAACGGTGATACTCACCTTGGTGGTGATGACTTCGACCACGTAATCATCGACTGGTTGGCTGAAGAATTCGAACGTGAGGAAGGCGTAGACTTACGTAAAGACCCGATGGCTTTACAACGTTTGAAAGAAGCTGCCGAGAAAGCGAAGATCGAGTTGTCAAGTACGACTAGCACGGAGATCAACTTGCCGTATATCATGCCGGTAAACGGTATTCCAAAGCACTTGGTTAAGACTTTGACTCGTGCTAAATTCGAGCAATTGGCTGACGGTCTGATCCAAGCATGTATCGAACCGTGCCGTCAATCCTTGAAAGACGCAGGTTTGTCAACTTCTGATATCGACGAAGTGATCTTGGTAGGTGGTTCTACTCGTATCCCGGCTGTACAGGCTGTCGTTGAGAAATTCTTCGGTAAAGCTCCGTCTAAGGGCGTTAACCCGGATGAAGTAGTAGCCGTAGGCGCAGCGATCCAAGGTGGTGTATTGACAGGTGAGGTTAAAGACGTATTGTTGTTGGATGTTACTCCGCTGTCTTTAGGTATTGAGACAATGGGTGGTGTAATGACTAAATTGATCGAGTCTAACACGACAATCCCGACCAAGAAGTCCGAGACATTTACGACTGCCGTAGACAATCAGCCTTCTGTTGAGATCCACATCTTGCAAGGTGAGCGTTCTTTGGCTAAAGATAACAAGTCTATCGGTCGTTTCCACTTGGATGGAATACCTGCCGCACAACGTGGTGTTCCTCAGATCGAGGTTACATTCGATATAGACGCTAACGGTATATTGAACGTATCCGCTAAGGATAAAGGAACCGGCAAAGTACAAAGTATCCGTATCGAGGCTTCCAGCGGTTTGAGCGACGACGAAGTTAAGCGTATGAAAGAAGAAGCTGCTTCTAACGCAGAGGCCGATAAGAAAGAGAAAGAGCGTATCGACAAGTTGAATCAAGCGGATAGCATGATCTTCCAGACTGAGAAGCAATTGAAAGATCTTGGCGACAAGCTTCCGGCAGACAAGAAAGCTCCGATCGAAGGTGCCTTGAACAAATTGAAAGAAGCTCATAAGGCTCAGGATATCGCAGGTATCGATGCTGCTATGGCAGAATTGAACAGCGTATTCCAAGCAGCTAGCCAAGAAATGTACAACGCTCAAGGTGGCGGCGCTCAAGGCGGCCCGCAAGCAGATCCTAACTTCGGTGGTCAACAAGCTGGCGGTAACGCAGGTAGCAGCAACAACAGCAAAGACGGTAACGTTACGGACGTTGACTTTGAGGAAGTAAAATAAAAAGAAGCGGTTTTAATCGCTCCTTTACTCCACATAAGATAGAAAAACGGCTATCGGGTCCTTCGGGATCTGATAGCCGTTTTTTATTTTAGCCCTATATATTCAATAAAAAAGCCATTGATATCCAATAATTATTAATAAGTTTGCACTCGCATAAAAACACTCATTTTAAATTACGATTAAGGGCAACGTACTAATTTTCGACTTATGCTAGCGAGATCTATACAGAAATATTACATATTTGTTCTACTTTTTCTGCTAGCCATTCTACAGTCCTCTTGTCAACAGTCGGGAAATAAATATCGTATATTAGTAGTACATTCCTATGAAAGCGATTATGTAGCTTATAAAGACTGCGATCGGTTGATCCGGGAATCCCTCGAGAAAAAGGGGATTAATCCGTCGATCCAAACATTCTATTTGAACTGCGAGCAATATGCGGCACCCGCCGAAGAAAAACGGATGTACCTGTATCTAGATTCGATCTCCACTTGGAAGCCCGATCTGATATTGGTCTACGAGGATCAAGCGACTTACACGTTAATGCAATGTCATCATCCGCTAATCTCTACAGTCCCCATTGTATTTGGCGGCGTAAATTTCCCTAATAAAGTACTATTAGCGCAATATCCGAATGTTTCCGGATTCTGGGACGAGCCCGACTACGTCACGAATATCCGGTTGATAGAACATCTGTTGGGCAAGTCTACGATTTATATGTTGCACGATAGTACGTATATAGATAGGTACATTAAGGCTACGTTACATGAGCAATGTGCTCAAGCAGACATTCGGGTCGATAATAATCGCATCATGTATATACCGGTAGAGATCGCTACTTTGGACAGGGTCAACCAAAACTTAAAACGGCCGAATAGTACGACCGTCAATGTCGTGCCCGTGCAAGGAGACAAGCTATCAGCTGTTTCTTGGTATATGAGTAAACACGTCCCTTACATCTACTATCTACAGGCCAAACGGGATTACCGGGTATTGAACACCAGCCGTTTTTCCAGTAAACCCTCTTTTACGGCGATCAACGAGGATCTAGGATATTCGAATAAACTTGTAGGTGGCTATATCACCTCCTTGGAAACCCAAATAGAAGAATCTACCGATAGAGCCGCGGAAATATTAAAAGGCTCCCCTAGCGAATCATTCCCACAGATAACAAAGAGCAAGAAGAATTATGTATTTGATTTCAATGAAGTCAAATATTGGAATATCGATAAAAGACTTCTTCCGAAGGATGCTATACTTTTGAACTTTCCTTTTAAGGACCAATATCCAAGATTATTCTGGAGTTTGATAATCCTAGTCAGTACGATGTGCTGCTTTGTCTTCGGTAGCTTCATCACCATGTATACCCAAGAATCCAAGGCAAAACGACAAGCGCAAAAAGCCCTATTACATGAAAAGGAATCATTAGCGGAAGCCTTGGAGAAAGCCAATGAGTCCGACCGGATGAAATCCGTATTCTTGGCTAACATGAGCCATGAGATACGTACCCCGCTAAATGCGATCATCGGCTTTTCAAGCCTAATCGCCGAACTGGATCTGACGGCGGAAGAGAAGGAGCAATACGCTAATATCATCACGACCAATAACGAGTTATTACTAAAATTAGTCAATGACATATTGGATCTGGCAAGGATTGAATCCGGAGGTATCATATTTCATAAGGAATCCTGCAATTTAACGGATTTAGTGAAAACCCTTTATAAACAACATCTTTCCGATGTCCCCAAAGGTATCGAATTCAGGGAGAAATGCCCCGATACGCCGATCTACTTATATTCGGATAAGGAGCGACTTTACCAAGCGCTCGAGAACATACTGAAAAATGCCATAAAATTTACTTCCGCAGGCTTTATAGAGATCGGTTACGAGTATTCCACCAATGCACAAGACGTCCGACTTTATGTGCAGGATACAGGCATCGGGATCTCTCCCGAGGACCAAGAAGCGATATTCGAGCGTTTCAAGAAGCTGGATGATTTCGTGCAAGGAACAGGTCTTGGACTATCGATCTGCCAAGCTATCGTAAAACAATTAAACGGGCGTATCTTGCTCCAGTCCGAAAAGAATAAAGGTTGCCGCATCTCCTTGGTTTTTCAATTATAAACCAGCCTCAGAAGCCAAGAAAACAAACATAACTTCTTTGATCACCCTAGAATCCAAAGAAGGGGAAGGTAGCACATTCATCGTGACCCTCCCCTACACTCCCGGATTATCGGTATAAGATTATTTTTTCTTGAAACGCAAGAACGGCAATACAATAAATAAAGGTATGCAACAGATCATTACCCAGATAAAGAAATGTTGGTAACCGATCTGCTCCTGTATCCATCCCGATGCCATTCCCGGTAGCATCATACCTAACGCCATGAAACCGGTACTGATCGCATAATGCGAAGTCTTATATTCCCCTTCGGCGAAAAGCATCAGATACATCGTATAAGCCGTAAAGCCAAATCCGTAGCCGAATTGCTCGACAGCGACACAAATGTTTACGACAACAATACTCTCCGGCATCGTATAAGCCATATACAAATAAACCAGATTCGGCAAGGAGATAGCCAATGCCATAGGCCATAACCAAGTCTTCAAGCCACCCCGGGATATAGCCAGACCTCCTAAAACCCCTCCGAGCAATAAGGAGATCACTCCCACCGTACCATAAGCGAACCCGACCTCACCGGTACTGAGCGCCAGCCCGCCAACCTCCCGCCCATCCAGCAGGAAAGGAGAAGCCAACTTTACCAATTGGGATTCCCCCAAACGATACGTCAGCATAAAAAGCAAAGCCGGGATAATCCCTTTCTTGCTGAAAAAGCTCACGAAAGTATTGCCGAACTCCACCAAGATGGTATGAGGGGTGATATTCGTACGTTGCGCGTCACTCGCCGGACGGGGTAAGATATACTTATGCCACAAAGCCAAGGCGATAAAGGTACCGGCCAATACGAAAAACACCAGACTCCAAGCAAAAGAAATCCGTCCGGTACTCTCCTCCAAAAGCCCCGCCAGCATGACCAGCAGACCTTGTCCCGTTAGCATCGCCACCCTGTAGAACGTATTTCGGATACCGATAAAGAACGCTTGTTGCTCCTCCGTCAAGCCCAGCATATAGAACCCATCCGCAGCGATATCGTGCGTAGCGGAACTAAACGCCATCAACCAAAAGAAAGCCAAGGTAAACCGCAGAAAGAAATCCCCGGGAAGGACGAACGCCACACCTGCCATTCCCCCGCCAATCAATAGCTGCATGCTATAAATCCACCAACGCTTCGTTTTAATCAAGTCTACGAACGGACTCCAGATGGGCTTGATCACCCAAGGAAAATAAAGCCAACTGGTAAATAAGGCGATATCCGTATTTGAGACGCCCAGACGTTTATACATGATCACAGAAAGCGTCATGACTACCACATAGGGCAAGCCTTCGGCAAAATAAAGAGACGGGATCCAAGCCCAAGGATTACGTTTTTCCATAATAAGAAGGAATTAAACGATTAGAAGTCAATACCAAATCCATCCGCATCCTTCCACGCCGGGAACTTAGCCCGGAACTCATCCAGCTCGCTCTTCTTCAAAGTACATGTCCGGGTGATTTCCTCTCGTTTTCCGGCATCAGCCAATTTCTTTCCTTTTGCGTTATAAATCATGGAATCCCCTCTGAAAAGAAAACCTTTCCCATCTACCCCCACACGGTTCACGCCACAGACATAAGCCATGTTCTCGATGGCACGTGCATGCAGCAATGCCTTCCACGCCTTCTTCCGGGCCTCGGGCCAATTGGCTACATAAATCAAAAGATCATATTCGTTATTCACGTTGCGGCTCCAAACCGGGAAACGTAGGTCATAACAAACCTGCAAACAAATATTCCAGCCTTTATAAGGCACGATCAGACGTTTGTCGCCCGCCGAGAAATGCTTGTCCTCTTCCGCCATACGGAACAAATGACGCTTATCGTAATAATACTCCTCTCCTTCCGGAGTGATGAAAAAAGCCCGGTTGTAGAACTTTCCGTTATCTTTCGCGATAAAACTTCCAGCCACGGCCAGTTTATATTTCTTAGCCCATTCCTTTATAGTCGGTACAGTCCGTCCATCCATCGTATCGGCTTGTTTCTCTACGTCCATGGAAAATCCCGTAGTAAACGTCTCCGGCAATACCGCTAAATCGGTTCTTCCACTAACACGGCGCAACAGTTCGCCATAATAACCCAAGTTCTCTTCACGGTCTTCCCAAATGATATGGGATTGTATCATACTGATACGTAAGTCTTCAGTCATAGAATAAAGATATTAAGGTAATAAAAAGACATATGTGACAAGGAAACAGTTTCATAGTGAAGAAACAGTAGTTTCTTCATAGGAAAACTTTTGTTTTCCTATAGCAAAACTCTTATTTCTTCACCATGAAACTCCTATACCTGTACGAAATTCTCAGGATGGCAGGCGGTAACTCCCCGATACATCTCTCGTATCGTATGGATATCTTTATCCACATCACCTGTCGGATAAAAAACACCTTTCGTGCCAACCTCTTTCTTTCCATAATCAAAATAAGCCACCACGATCGGCACGTTCGCTTTCAAAGCGATAAAATAGAATCCTTTTTTCCAGTCCTTGGCCCGCTTCCGGGTACCTTCCGGTGTGACGGCCAATTGAAACCGCTCACTGGTCTTGAAACGTTCCACCATCTGATCGGTCACCGACGTACGTTTACCACGATCCACCGGAACACCTCCCAGCCAGTTAAACAGCAAATTAAAAGGGAAAAAGAACCACTCTTTCTTAATAAGGAAACCGGCGTTACACCCGATCGAGGTATAAAAAAGTTTCCCTACGATAAAATCCCAGTTACTGGTATGCGGAGCCACACATACGATACATTTCGGCAAATCCACGCCATCCACCGGGCCCAGCTTCCACCCCGCCATACGGAGTATCGCCTTACTAATTGCCTTCTTCATGCCTATTTGTCCTTGCTCAACTCTCCTATCTCGTCGGCGATAGCGTTAACCTCGTTTTGCAAGTCCTCTCTTAATTTGCGATAATAATTCCGTACGAGAGCCTTGTTATCCTTGCCGTCGGGGTGTCCGGCACGAACGATATAACTATCTTGCATATCTAGGATACGAGCCATCAAAGCATCCGCTTTCTCTTGATTTACTCCGGGTATATACAATTTGCAAACCAGCACTTCCGTGAACAATTCACCAGCCACGTAGCTGATCTCTTTCTTCAAAATTCTTCTTTTAGCCATAATTATTTCATATTTAATTATCCACAAATATAGAACATATGTTATTAAATACCGAGGAAAGGCCAAGAAAAAACATAAAATGAATTATCTTTGCAGCGGTGAAATCATTGATTATAAACAAATCAAATATGAACGAAATGATAAAGACGCCAGAGTTTCTCTTTGAAAGCAGCTGGGAAGTCTGTAATAAAGTGGGAGGTATTTATACCGTACTATCGACTAAAGCTCATACGCTTCAACAAATTTTTAACGACAAAGTAATATTCATCGGTCCGGATGTGTGGGCAAACACAACTGCTCCCGATTTTACGGAAGACGCATCTTTGTTTGAGGATTGGAGAAAGCACGCCGAGGCAGTGGATCACTTGAAAGTTAAGGTTGGTCGCTGGAACGTACCGGGTACCCCTCCTGTTATACTGGTAGATTTCAAATCCTACTTCAGTGAACGAGACGCCTTTTTCTATTCTATGTGGGAAAATTTCCGAGTTGACTCCATCCACGCCTACGGCGATTACGATGAGTCTTGTATCTTCGCGTATGCGGTCGGTAAGGTAATAGAGAGTTTCTATCACTTCTACAAACTGGAAAACAAGAAAGTCGCCGCCCTATTCAACGAATGGATGTTGGCGATGGGAGCGCTTTACATTCAAAAGCAAATCCCTGCCATAGCGACACTTTTCACGACGCATGCCACATCGATCGGACGCTCTATCGCCGGTAACAACAAAGCGTTATACGCTTATATGGACGGTTACAACGGCGATCAGATGGCTAAGGAGCTAAACATGGAGGCCAAGCATTCTGTAGAGAAACAGGCCGCCCATTACGTGGATTGCTTCACGACCGTAAGCGATATCACGGCCCGTGAATGTAAACAGTTATTGGATAAGGCACCGGATATCGTTACCCCGAACGGCTTTGAGCCCAACTTTGTACCCGAGGGTAAGGAATACGCTAAAAAGCGGAAGGAGGCACGTCGTACATTAATTAATGTTGCGGAGAAATTATTGGGCTGCTCCATCGACCCGAACGCTTTGCTGGTTTCCACCAGTGGCCGCTATGAATACAGAAATAAAGGTATCGATGTCTTCATCGAGGCGATGAACCGTGTACGTACGTCCGGACGCCTGCAGCGTGAGGTCGTCGCCTTTATCATGGTACCGGCTTGGGTACGTGCTGCCCGTGCGGATTTAAAAGAGGCGATCGAGCAGGACATAAAGACGACCTCTCCGCTTCAAATCCCTTTCATTACGCACTGGTTGCATAATATGCCAGAAGATAAGGTCTTGAATTATATCAACCACGCCGGCTTCACGAACGCGGCATCCGAAAAACTAAAGATCATATTCGTTCCTTGTTATTTGGACGGTAAAGGAGGTATTTTCAATAAGACCTATTATGATATGCTGATAGGGATGGACGCTACCGTATATCCTTCCTACTACGAGCCGTGGGGATATACCCCGCTGGAAAGTATCGCTTTCGGTATACCGACGATCACGACCAATCTGGCCGGTTTCGGTATGTGGGCGAAGAAAACGGTATCCGGAGATAACCTTAGCGAAGGCGTAGAGGTTATTAATCGTACGGATTTCAATTATTTTGAGGTAGCGGACGCTATCATGAACTCCATCCTGGCTCTCAGCCAAAAGGATGCTACAGACATCGAGGAAATCAAACAGCGTTGTTTCGATCTCGCTCGAAAAGCTGAATGGAGCAAGTTTATCGACTATTATCTGACCGCATTCGATATCGCCATGAGGCATGCCGAGGAAAGAAATAGTTAAATATTGCTCATAATTAATAAGATAATGCTATCTTTGCACTCGTTTTTAGACAAACACTTTAAACTTCACGATAATGAAAATTAAGGCGAATAACGCAAACAGTCCTATTTGGAAGGATGTCTACTCACATTCCAAGCTTCCACAACAGTTGGAACCACTTAATGAGATCGCTACGAATCTTTGGTGGGTATGGAATCATGAAGGCGCTAAACTATTTGGCAAGATCGACAAACAACTTTGGAAATCCACAGAAGGTAACCCTGTACAGCTATTGCAAAGCCTTTCACACAAACGTATGGAAGAGATCTTAGCAGATAAGGAGTTAATGGCTGAAATCCAAAAGGTATACGCTGATTTCAAAGCTTATATCAATGTAAAACCCGACAAGACACAACCGTCTGTAGCCTACTTCAGCATGGAGTACGGTTTGACCAATGTATTAAAGATTTACTCAGGTGGTCTGGGAGTATTAGCCGGTGACTACTTGAAAGAGGCCAGCGATAGTAATATCGATTTATGTGCCGTAGGTTTCTTGTATCGTTACGGATATTTCACACAGACTTTGTCCATGGACGGTCAGCAGATCGCCAATTACGAGCCGCAAAATTTCAATGCCCTGCCGTTGACTCAGGTATTGCAGTCGAACGGAGAGCCAATGGTATTGGAAGTTCCTTATCCGGGCAGAACCGTTTACGCTCATATCTGGAAAGTTAGCGTAGGTCGTGTACCTTTGTACTTAATGGATACGGATATACCTCAGAACAGCGAATGGGATCGTTCCATCACGCACCAATTATATGGTGGCGACTGGGAGAACCGTATGAAACAAGAGTATTTGTTGGGTATCGGTGGTATCATGATGCTGAACAAGTTAGGTATCAAGAAACAGATTTATCACTGCAACGAGGGACACGCCGCTTTGATCAACGCTCAGCGTTTGGTAGACTATATCCAGAACGACGGCCTTTCATTCAACCAAGCGTTGGAGGTAGTTCGTGCTTCCGCCCTCTATACAGTACACACTCCGGTTCCGGCAGGTCACGATTACTTTGACGAGGGTTTGTTCGGACGTTACATGGGTGAGTTCCCCGGCAAGTTAGGTATTAGCTGGCAAGACTTCATCGATATGGGACGTGAGAACCCGGGCTCTAACGAGAAATTCTCCATGAGCGTATTCGCCTTGAACACTTGCCAAGAGGCTAACGGCGTAAGCTGGTTGCACGGTAAGGTTTCTCAGCGTATGTTCGCCCCGGTTTGGAAAGGTTACTTCCCGGATGAACTGCACGTTGGTTATGTAACGAACGGTGTACACATGCCGACTTGGGCCGCTACGGAGATGAAGAAATTCTATGCGGATAAATTAGGCACGAAGCTTTTCGAGGATCAATCAAATCGCAAATGTTGGGAAGGAATCCAGAATGTATCCGACGAGGAAATCTGGAATCTCCGTATGACCTTGAAGAATAAATTGATTGATTACATCCGTGTTCAATATAAAGATAGCTGGTTGAAGAACCAAGGTGATCCTTCTAAGGTAGTTTCCATCCTTGAGAAGATCAATCCGAATGCCTTGTTGATTGGTTTCGGTCGTCGTTTCGCTACTTACAAGCGTGCGCACTTGTTGTTCACGGACTTAGACCGTTTGGCTAAGATCGTTAACAATGAGAAGTTCCCGATTCAGTTCGTATTCACCGGTAAGGCTCACCCGGCTGATGGTGGTGGTCAAGGTTTGATCAAACACATCGTAGAGATCTCTCGCCGTCCGGAGTTCTTAGGAAAGATCATCTTCTTGGAGAACTACGATATGCGTTTGGCCCGTCGTTTGATTTCTGGTGTTGACGTATGGTTGAACACGCCGACTCGTCCGTTGGAGGCTTCCGGTACTTCCGGTGAGAAAGCCGAGATGAACGGTGTATTGAACTTCTCCGTTCTTGATGGTTGGTGGTATGAGGGTTACGTAGAAGGCGCAGGTTGGGCATTGACCGACAAGCGTACTTATGAGAACCAGCAATACCAAGACCAATTGGATGCGGCTACGATCTACCATTGCTTGGAAACTGAGATTATCCCGACTTACTACGCTAAGAACAGCAAGGGTTACTCTCCGGACTGGATCCAATATATCAAGAACTCTATCGCCAAGATCGCTCCGGATTATACGATGAAACGTATGTTGGACGATTATGAGGATCGTTTCTATCACAAATTGGCTACTCGTTCCGCTCATATTTCCGCTAACAACTACGAGATCGCTAAGCAATTAGCTGCTTGGAAAGAGGAAGTTGCGCAACATTGGGATAGCTTCCAAGTGGAATCTTTCACTTGCGACCAAGATTTGACGGTGAACGGCCCGGTTGTAGGAAAAGAATACAACTTCAATTTGGTAATTGACCGTCATGAACTACAAGGTATGTTAGGTGCTGAAATGGTTGTCATGAAGGAAGATCCGGAGAAACACACGTTGTCACCAATCAATACCGCTCAGTTCGAGTTGATGAAGGAAGAAGGCTCCAAGTTATTCTTCAAGTTAACGACCACTCCTTCCGAGGCTGGTAACCATAAGATGGGCTTCCGTGTATATCCTGTAAACAAGGAGTTGCCTCACCGTATGGACTTCGCTTATGTACGTTGGATTCAGTTATAATCGGCAACAAGTAAAACAAATAATCAAGAAAGAGGGTGCGTCATGCACCCTCTTTTTTTATGCCATACCCAGCTATGCTTTACAGCGACTAAAACCTATGGTTACGAGCCGTAAAGCATAGGGTTTCATATAGTCCGTGAATACCCATGAATCAAAAAAAGGAAGCCGCACGACTGGCAGCTTCCTTTTTCAATAGGATACGAATATTTTCAAGCTTAGAAAGCGTAGTCCAAACTTAATCCGAACACCTTGTTGGTGCGGCTATACACATTCTGCCCAGGAAGTCCCGTGCCGCAGTAGTTGTCCATCTTCTTGGTATAATCGTGGTAAGTTGTCCACATATATCCCACGTTCAAAGCCATTTTTTCGCTCAACATCACTTTAGCACCAAAGCCCAGCGAATAAGAATCGCAGGAGAAACTAACATCACTTTGGAAATTATCAGACAAACCATAATCTGTAATTTGAGCGCCACCGCTAATGGTCAATCTCTTGACAACATCCCACTCTATACCAAACAGATACTCATTCGTACCTCTTTCCAGTTCCTTCTGCTTTCCACCGGCCATTCCCGCCTTCTTATCATCGAAGAAGTGATACTCAACAGAAGCCTTCAACATGGGTAAAAACCGATAAGAAGCTGCCACCGAAAGCATGGAAGGAATATCGTTCGGCGTATTTACACCATGCTTATAAGGGCCAACCAAATCTTCGGCACTGTCGGGATAATCCAACTTCTTGGTATTGTTTTCGATGTTCAAGTTCGTCTTAAACTCATATTTAGCTCCGAAATTGAATTTACCATATTTGACATCGACACCCAAAACCGGTGTCAACCCCCAACCTGTCTGGTCGCAATCCAAAGCCAGGTTCATTAAATCCGCTCCACCAAAATTCTGTTTTAATTTTGCATCCAGATACCCGTCATAGTTTCCTGAGAAATAGTTCATCCGGCCACCGGCAAAGGCAGAAAGCCAATCCGTGATCTTGTATGATAGGCCAAGTTGTAGGGAATAAATATACTGTTTTCCGTCCATCGCACTGTTAATAGTATACATATCCGGCGTGACGATGGGACTTTGACCGCCAGTCTTTATATATTTCGCTACACTTTCCTTGAAGATACCGGCCATAGCAGCCGATTCGAACATTGGCAGGCCATCGTCAAACGAAGCCTTACCACCTCCACCCGTAATGGCAAAGAAACCGGAGATCGTCCAATCACCTTTTTTGTAAGCCGCAAAAACACTCGGAATCACGGGAGCGGCTGCCTTTCCTTTGTAATACTTTTTATAGGGAACGTCGCTCACTGTCGGCACCTTATTCACTGGGTCGAAACCATTGTATGTACTGAAAGAGGCATCGATATCCCGGGTCTGGAAAGCACTTTGGATACTCACACCAACGCGGAAACCGTCTGTCGGCAAAAAAGAAAGACCCGCCGGGTTTGACAAAGCGCCGTCTATATCAATTGCAGCACCTCGCGAAAGTGACCTTAAAAAGGCTGCATGCTGATTCGTATTCGTCAAATATCCTCCAGCGAAAGAAACCAAAGGCATCATCATCAATGCCGCACCTAATACTACTTTTTTCTTCATGTTTTACTTTTCTTGATTACAAAACGGTCGCAAAGATAAATACTTTTTTCAAACACTGCACACTTTTAATAAAAATGTGCCGCACAAAACAACAAATACTGTGCAAACACATAAGACTAATTAACAATAGAAGAGCCGCAAAGGTAGTAACGTGAAATCAGGTATTAGTTATAATCAAAAAGAATCATCCTAATCAGAAAAGGATATATACAGCAAGTACTAAAGAAGATATACTTACTTTACCCAAAAAGATATACTACAAGTGCCAAGTAAGTATAACTTCTATTTTTCCGAAATAAATCGTATATTTGTCTCTAAAATATATAAAAAAGAGATAAGTTATTGATTGTCAGATTTGGATTCTGACTCTACATCGTAATAGGTTACGAATTAGTTATATACAGAATGTTTAGGATTTCTGTGCTTTGCATACTTCAAATAACTCTTTGTGCAAAGTTAGCTCAAAAAATAGATATACCAAAAGATATTATATCTAAAATCTGAAAGAGAAGATTCTATCCTTTTCAGCGGTATAAAAGCCCTTGTTTCCGGCTGAATACCATTACCTATAAATAGGCAACCATATCCATCCTATGGCATAGCCGCAGAACAATCCCTTGTCAGCAGTGAGTGAATCACTTTGCAGACAAGGGATATTTCTTTTTCCGGCTATGCGAAGCGGTGGCTTTTATGATTGTTTCATTATTTCTTTGAAACCATAGTTGGATACCCACTATGGAAATAATCACCATTAAATCTTATATCCGCCTCTTTACCGTGCCTCCTCCACAATATGCTGTTTCTAAACCGTCAAGTCGGTGTTCCGTTCTCAGTGGCAAAGGTATTTTCAGGTTCTTCACGGACAAACAAGGTCAAGCCGCAAGCGGTTATGAAAAAAATCTTCCTGCTGTACTCCGTCCAGAGAGTATTTTTTCCATAAACCTTGTTTGTCCTGAACCCTACACCTTTTATAGCCCCTGAAACGAAAACGACCGACCCGACGGAAAGACGCATAAAAAAAATGTCGGATTCACAAGAGGCAGAAAATAATTGAAACTTCAACTCCCTTACCTCAAGAATCCGCATAAACATTAAAAAACAACAGCGATGAAAACAAGATACAAGATAGCGGTTTTGGCACTCGTTGCCGTATTAGGCTCATTCCTTTTGGGTGGTAGTATTTGGTGGTGGTTAGTCGGTATGACGGTAGGAAAGTTCGTAATCCGCCTACTCTTCACCATAGCGTTGGCGATAGTCATCTATTGCCTTGTATATGCCTTAATCATCGGTGGAATACTTTGGATATTAATCGGATAAAACATATAGATATGAACACATTACCTATTGCAGTGAAGTTTGTGAGTTGGGATATTTCCCCTCTTGAAACATTGGAGAACAGCAAAGTCTATCTACTTCGGGTGAAACTGAACAAGGGCGAAAAGATGGACAGAACCGAAAAGAATTGGTTAGCCGAGAACGTGAGGAGCAACTGCTATTTCAGGACGGCAGTACCATTACAAGGTTATCGTTTTGATTTTGCGGACGTGCTTAACAAGTACATCGTCAATCAATACGGCAGTTGGAGCGAGTATTACGCACCCGACAAGACCAGCCTAAGAGCCGTGCTTTACGGTAGAATTAATCAAATAGTAGAAATCAAATAAACATATAGAGTTATGAAACGAACAAGAAGAAACAAGACCGTTGCACAGCAGTGCAAATTTTACGAGGTAGAGAATATATTTGAATATATGGTAAGCATATATATCAACGGCAATTTTGAGCCATTCAAGGAACTGTATAGAGAGTTGTGCAAGGATGCAAAACGGCAGTTTGTGGAGTACATCTTTGATGAGGTGCCGAGAGTGTACCACCAAGAGATAATAATAGCAACCATTCAATAACCCAACAAACACACTATAAATATGAAAGCATCCATCCATTTCCAAACAGAGATACAGAGCTATCTGGAGCAACGTGCCGAGTATGACGAGTTGTTCGCACGTTCATACCGCAACCCATTGAAGAACATAGAGGACTGCATAACCTATATTTTGAACTATGTTCAGAAAAGCGGTTGCAACGGTTTCTCAGATGATGAGATTTTCGGTCAAGCCGTACACTTTTACGATGAACCCGAAATTGAGGTAGGCAAACCCATTGATTGCAAGGTCGTAGTGAACCATCACGTTGAGCTTACCGAGGAGGAGAAGCAACAAGCACGGCAAGACGCAATAAAGCAGTTGCAGAACGAGGCATACAACAAGATGAGACAGAGTGCCAAGCCGACAGCAAAGAGAGTAGAGACAGTACCCCAAGCATCATTATTTGACTTTTAGTATTATGAGACCAAGAACAAAACTTCAAAAAGAGGTAGTCGCACTCTCAAAGCGACTACCCAAGATAAACGACACACAAAAAAGATACGCTTTCCGCCATTGCTTTGACCACATAGGACGGAGGACAGCCAAAGGCATAATCACTTGTACCGAGTGCGGACACAGTTGGAAAGGCGATGGAGAGTTGGTTGATACCGTTTGCGGTTGCACTTGCCCACATTGTGGAATGGAACTGAAAGTGAGGACTACCCGAAACAGGGTGTTCAGGGAGAATGAGTATTTCTCCATCATCACAACCGCCAAGGAATACCAGGTGATACGTTTCTTCTTCGCAAGGGCATATCACAAGGTCGGTCAATCCGCCAAGTATTCAATAACGGAGGTGGCACAACGATGGATAGCACCAAACGGCAAGTTCACGACCGTTGCCCGATTGAGAGGTATCTGTTTTATCTATTATGACCTTTGGCAAGAATGTTCTCCAATGGAGGTACGCAGAAACCACAGGGTATATGATATAACCCCGATATGCACCTATCCGAGAGTGCGGACTACCGAACAAATCAAACGCAACGGTTTCAACGGTGATTTTCACGGCATAGCACCGTTTGACCTTTTCCGCAACATCCTTACGGACAGCAAGGCGGAGACACTGTTGAAGGCTGGTCAGACCAATCTGTTGAGATACTTCATCCGCTACTCATCAAAGCAGACAGACACCTATTGGAACTCAATCCGCATAGCCATCCGCAACGGCTATACCATTACAGACGGCTCAATGTGGTGCGACTATATCGACTTGCTGAACTATTTCGGCAAGGACACCAACAGTCCGAAATATGTTTGCCCCGAAAGCCTTGTAGGGCAACACGACATCTATGTAAAAAGAAAGAGAGCGGAGATTGAACGTCAGAGGTTGGAGGAGAAACGCAAGAAGGCACGTGAGGATGAAGCCAAGTTCAAGGAACTCAAATCAAAGTTCTTCGGCATTGAGTTTTCCGATGGAGTTATAAGCATCCGTGTTTTGGACAGCGTTATGGAGTTTGCAGAAGAGGGAACAGCGATGCACCATTGTGTATTCACGAACGCATACTATCTGAAAGAGAACTCCTTAATCCTTTCGGCTACCATTGACGGCAAACGGATAGAAACCGTTGAAATATCCTTGAAAACTATGGAGGTGGTGCAAAGCCGTGGTATCTGTAACAAGAACACCGAATACCACGACCGTATCATCAAACTTGTAAACAAGAACAGACAACTTATACAACAACGAATAACAGCATAGAATTATGAAGTACGACACATTAAAGGTAGTGTTCATCAACCCCATTGCAGAGGTGAACAATATGTTTGAGCAAGACCAACAAAGTTGGGGAGTATCAACAATCAAGGAGTGGATAGAGAACTATGAGAGTTCACGCTTTACGCAGATAGACGGACATACCGCCATTATAACCTCAGAGTACAATATGAAACATATTGAGCATTGGTTATTGAGAAACATCAACCTAAAATATTTTACCACCATAAAATAACTATCAAGACAATGACAAAAGACGATTGCAAGAAGAAGATATGTGAGTTGCTCACATCCTCAGAGTTGAACAGCGTAATAGACTCACTAATCAATACAAGAATGGTAAGGGAGATGCTAAAAGAGCCTACCTTGAAAGATTACGTGCCACGAGCCATACTTTCGGCAGCCATACAGAGCGAGTACAACAAATTCAAATCATTATCACCGACAGGGCAAGGCATAGAAAACGAACTAATGAAAATATTATAACTATGAACAGTATCAATAAGGACGGCTTATCACCAAGCCAAGCAAGGGAACGGAAATGTTACTATTACAAGAATATAGTAAAGCGACATCTTAACGATATAAAGCGGAGCATGGCATCCTCAAAGAACTGTATGGAGCGGAACTTCTATATCGGTCGCTATGCCGTGCAATTGGAAGCCTATGCGGAAGCACTGAACGTACAAGAGAGGTATTTGGAGAGGTATATATAATCATCATAACAACAGAACAAATAAATAGAACTTATGAAATCATTGAACGAGAACGGAGTATCCACCTGCAAGGCAGGACAAGAGAACTATGTATATTTCAACCTTATGCCCCGCTTACGCAGAAAAAGCAGATACTGCCAATACGACTATAGCCATGAAGACGGTGAGTTGTATGCAACAGTTGCCCCAACATTGGAGATATGCAGACAACGGAGGGATGAATGGTTAAAGAACAAGGAGGGCAAATAATGGTAGCAAGGACTATTTTACAGCAGATTGGCGGTAAACGGTTTATCGCCATGACCGGATGCAACAACTTGATTGATATGGGAAACGGACTAAGGATGAATATCTCACGGAACAAGACATCGGCAAACCGACTTGAGATAATCCTCGATGAGTGTACCGATACATATACGATGAGATTCTACCGTCATACATTCAGCAAGAAGACATTTGAGGCATCAACAAAGGATATTGCACTCCTCGAAGGCATCTATTGTGATATGCTTGAGGAGATATTCACATCCACCACAGGATTATATACAAGGATATAACTTAATACGGGCGGTTTTCCGCCCGTTACTTTCTTTCAGTGAGCCATAGGCGGGTAAGAAAGTAACAAAGAAACCGAGACGAAACCCTCCGAATATTCAGAGGGTTATTTTTGTGCCGTTATTTTTAGTCGTTGAAACGGCAAATCCCTATCTTTGCGGAACAATCATTCATCCAAAGTCAATACACATTAGTATATGAGCGTAAAGAAATCCATATTAGAGAAGTGGATGGTGGCGCAGAGGAAGCACCGCCTATCGGACAGACACGTACAGATGGCTCGTGTTATGGAAACTAATAAATTATGTAAAGTTATGACTACTAATCATATGTAAATAATTAGATATCAACAACTGTAATCGGATATGCTTTACATTATATTTCATTTTAACGTGGAGAAAGACTACAGATGTACAATGGTCTCATAGAATCGTTTAATTTAACATCCACAGAAAGAATAAATATTAAAGGAGCGTAGTTCTCTCTAAAAAATCCTCACTACGCTCTTTGTTTGTACTGCTTATTTTCTCTTTCCTCTTTTTTCTCTTTGAGAAAGTGCGCTTCCTGCAACGGTTTTGCTTATGGCACTTGCTCGCCCGCCTCTTAATACCTTTGGAGTGGCACTAGCGGCGGCTTTACCAGTAATTTTTTAACCATGACTTTAAAATCCGAACAATGCAGGGAGATTGGTTCCTGTCGTTTTTTTATGTGGTGGATTTTCTTACACCACATTTAATGTTAAAGCAATGCCGCCAAACCGGGTATTTTCTTGGCTAATTTAATTGCCGAAGCACCTAAGCCTTTTATTTTCGATATAAGTTGGGCTTGTGCCAAATTATCTTTGGAGGCTTTCTCTACAACTTCAACTAATGCTTGATAGGTTTGCATACTATTTGATGCAGGTACGATTGCATTAATTTCCTTCTTTGATAACCCTTTTAACTGTTTTAGTTCAGCACTATACATGCCGTTAAACACTGCATCTGCATTGGCAAATGATTCAGAAAATCTGTTTGTTTTCATTTCGTAATTTTATTAGTTAATTCTTTGATCTTATTTACTATATCTTCAATTTGCTGTTGAGCTTCATCGCTTTTAATGTTGATTTTTTCTCCCTTTTCAAGAGCCATATCTACAAATCCAGACAACTCAACCAATCGATTGGTTACTATAGTATCCAACCCGTTTAAACCGACAATGGAAAGTGCTTCGTTTTGGCTTTCTTTGACCTTACGTACCGATACAAGGTAAGCAGTGAGGGTTGTATTGGCATATATCGTATTATGATAGGACTGGTCTATTGCATTCAATATTACCCTTTCTTGCTGTAGTATCGGAGAAAGCAATTCGTTTTTTTTCGCATTTATTTGTTGATTCGCCGCCTCTTGAAATTCCAACATAATATTCAAGGCTTCTTCCGTCTCTTCTTTGCCACCCTTTTTTCCGGCGTTTTCTATAATGCCGCATATTGATGATTCGCCTCTTTTATACTTATTTAGCTCTACTTCTAAAACATGATGAATGACAAACGGAGCATACACATCGTCAATGAAAGTATTGATATTGAGCTTAATTCCGTTATAATACAGTTGTACCATATTACGATGAGAATCATGTAATATCTGCAAGTCTGATCCTATCGTTTTCGACAGGGTTACGGTTTCTTTAGGTATTGAGGCACACGACACCATCAATAACGAAGAAAAAATAACAGCTAAAATTTTATTGTTCATATTTTCTATAGTTTAAATTCTCCTTTTAATGTATTCCTCCACCATGCCAAACACCTGTGGCAACCCAAATTTCATAATGAAGTAGCCATTCACTTGTCCATGGGATAATTGTATCTGCAATAAACTTAGTTTGGTTCCATTCTTTAGCCCTCTTATAATATATACAAAGATGTTGTTTATCTGTATTGTATACATGTTCAAGTTTTGACTTTCCTTCGGCTAAAGCCAATGGTTTAGGGTCTATTACATATACGTTGGGATGTTTTTCACGTTGATAAACTACCTTTATTAAATATTTTGGACTTAAATACGTTGGTTGTAAATAGCCTTTCCACACGAGAATATTTTGTCTAACAGAGTATTTAGAATCTGAAAAATAAGATTGTAACTTATTCGCTTGTACAATCAATGGTATTTCCTGGCTTTTAATCATTGCCATGAAAATTATGTGCAGCGGCAGTTACGGAACCAACTGAGCTAAGAATACCTGTACCTGTTGCCATTTTTAAAGCCCCGTTTTCTCGAAGATTAAGACTTCTTCCGCCTATCGTGGAGAAGGTTTTTATAACAGCCTGCTCTCCAAACGGCTTTTTCATTGCTTCGGCTATATTTTGCAATCCTCGTTTTTGAACGATAGTTTGTATATCGGATTCAACTTGGTCAAGCCATTTGTAAAAATTATCTTCCCTTTGAGGATGTTCTACCCATTTGTCTGCAAAGTTTTCTTCGGGATTTACCGGGTTAGAAATCCATTTAACCATCCTGCCTGTATTTGAATTATAGCGGCTTTCGATATGATTCCGCATATTGGCAACCACATTCGTCAATGCATCTATAATGGATGTTTCTTTGCCATATGCCTTTGATGCCAAAGTTGTAATAATTATGGAAATTGGTTTGTGCTCATCTCCGCTAAACATCATATCTCGATGCCGTTTTAGAATTTGTACAACTCGTTGAAGGGGTAGTTTATCTTTACTATACTTCGGAACAGGATTCACCGCTTCCGATAACATTATAGACTTGCGTAATGTGCTAACATCGGCTGCATTGAAAAACCACCTACCATAACCAAATGGATTGCTTTTCATCCAATTTTCAGCAATCGTATCTGTATAATAGTTGTTTTGCTTATTATCAGTAATACGTATTGCCAATGATTCGTGATTTTTGTCTAGCACTGTAGCCGAAAAGGCTTTTTCAAGCACAGTATCATATCCGCTACAAACAAGGCTAGGTAGTATATCCATATGATAATTGGCACTGTCGGAATACATCAATGTCCAACATCTTCTCCCTTCCTCGTCAAGCATATTTTTGTAATTCTCGTTAGCTTTAAGTCTATTCCCGACCGCCTGTTTAAGATGATATTGTGCCCACTGCGGATTTTTGCCCGTAAGTTCACACACTAAATCAATGTCCAAATCGTCATCTTCACAAATAGGTTTTATCATAGTTCCAAGCATGAATGAACCTTGCGGACGGATGACGGGTTTGTACGGAGCAAGTGATGATTCTGGCTTTGCCAACCATTCGCCAACTGCACCATAGCTACTAACTGCGGCATTGTACTGGGTTTCTGTGATGTCCAATGTTTCACCGAGTGTTTCTAAAATCTCGCTAAATTGTTTTTTTTCTTCTTGCGTAAACATATCTATTTATTTTATTGTTATTGTCTTATAAAAATCGTTCTTCTCCTTATTTGCATCATATATCGTCATTGGCATATCGACTTTGGGCATCCACACTCGCCCCAATTCAACGGATGCAGAAACGGGCATAGCTGGGAAAATATGTAATCCCGTATAACCGTGATATGATTTGATTTTATTGAAAGTATGTCGGACAGTTCGACGAAAATCGGACAGTAATGCTTCTGTCTTTAAAAAATCGTTATGGGGAGCACCGCTTATTGTGATTTCCCATATACTTGTATTATCTCCCAACGCCTTTTGTATTCTATCATATGTTACTGTCGCACTCAAACTAAATACAAGAACAGGAACTTTCGTTTTGTCGTATGGTTCGCGAAGAATATATTCAATATTAGAAGAGCCAGCTTGCCATTTCCATGTAGAAGGCTCTCTGTGTTTCTGATATATTTTGACATTATTCAAATCATTTAATAGAACTCCGAACTTTATAAGCAACGGTTGTGGTGCAATAGCAAATACAGAATAATGGTCGGTATTGCCTAACATCAATCGTGGCTTTATTTTTTGATTAAACTGTGTGAAAAGGTTAGCTTCTTCTGCAATCCAATAAGCGTCCATATCATCTGTTAAAGAAGCATTCTTATATCCTAATTCAATCGGATAATCGTTCGCAGGATAGTAATCGTACAACAAAGCCTCATTTGCCGACTGATAGGATAAGGGAGAGTTATTAGTCCCTATATTTGCTCCATATAGGATTATTTCACTGGACATATTGAGGGCGATGTTTGTTATTCGTTTGATACGCTCTTCATGTTGTCGTTTCATTTCAAGAAGGGAGGATTCAGTATATGTAATCTCATCCTCATCTACCATTCTGTGGTGTGTATCACAAAGTAGCATTAAGTTATTAATGTCATTTGCTAATAGCTTTGACCGTTTAACATCGCCTCGTGGACCGGTCGGTTCATCACCAACGATATGGGCTATATAGGCACTATTACACTTTTTGTTAGTCAGAATGTCTGTATGCAGAACCTTGTTGCAGCCTGCATATTCACATCTTCCCGCAGTTACAGCCCAAAGAAGATTTTTGTTTTTTGAAGAAATGCTAGTTATACTCATTATATATCTATTTCACTCATCTTTATTTTATTATATACTAATTCCGTTAGGGTGAAATTCTACCTATTCGCTACATTATGCTTATATTTGCAGAGAAAATTGGTATCCCTTCAGTTATATACCAATACCGTTAGTAACGCTTTTAGTATATATATGAAAAGTGATGAAATGACAGAGAAAATAGATTTTAAGAATATGACAGGTTCTGAATTATTGGAGTATATCTCATTCAAGGATGAATTCCCCAATGAAGCAGAGTTAGCATTTTGTGAGTTTCGTGATAGATACCAACGAGATATATTGGAAAAATCTGAGATCATGTGTTCTAAATTTGAGTACAACGAAGCAGTAGCTTTTCTAGCAGCAACATGCACTTTTGATAAAGTATGGAAAAAAGCCCACACCTTTGATCTTAAAAAAGCAACCACAAAAAATGTAGATAAAGCTATTCTTTTTTGGATGTATAAAATACTCTACACGCAAATACTCCTTTTTAAGGATAAAGACACCTGTGCACAGCCTACAAAAGAAGAAGATTTATCATTGATAGAAAATCTAGATGAACTTGTAATTGTATATGCTCCGGAGAATGTAGAAAAGCGAAAAGAATTAAAGGAGAATTATGCGTTTTTAGAAAAAGTGCTACAAGGCATTTCTCGTAAACATAGGATAATCTATTTTACTTATTTGGCATACAAGCCTGAGAAAGGCAAAAATATTCCTCGTTCTGTAAGCAACAAACTACAAGAACAGTTGGATTTGACTCAAGCTTCCATTAGAGTATACCGAAAAGAAGCAACAGATCTTATAAACAATTATATAAGTAAAATCAATGGGAACAACTAAAAATAAAATCAGCAATCAAAATTTAGAAGAATGGTTTCGTTCTACTGGATTTTTATTTCCGACAAATGAGTTGGAACTTGAAAGATTTAATAAATTGTACGCTGATTATGACTTCAAATTAAAGGACGCTTCGATTGACGTAAAGTCGATAATAGAAGGACGTGTCTGTTCCTGCAATACAAAAATATTCAGTATTGGCATAGTCGATGAATTAAATAGTGAGATAGAAGAATTAAAAATGGTTGCACGAAAAGGTCAAGAAGTACCTAAACATATTCTTGATAAAATGACTAAAAAACATCGCAAAAACAATGATGGCGAAGAAGAATAGTCTAAGAATTAAAAGATTGGCGGAATATATTGCTTTACAGTTTGATGAAAAAATAACACCGCTTGAAAGAATCGTTGAAGACGAGAACTTAGATGTATTCTATGATAATTACGAAAGCAATACTTTCGATGGAATGACCATTTTTGATAAAGGCAATTTTTATATACACCTTAATCTTGACAATGGTAATCGAGCTGATAAAGAAAGAGGTAGATTTACTTTAGCACATGAACTCGGGCATTATTTTATTGATGCACATAGGATTGGCTTAAAAAAGGGATTGTTAGAGCCACATCCTTCTCATACTAATAAAGCTCAACACATCTCCATCGAGCGAGAAGCTGATTATTTTGCTTCATGTTTATTAATGCCTGAAGAGCGTTTTCGAAAAGATATAGGAAATAGGAAATTTAGCATTGATGTAATTGATTTTCTAAGAACAGAATATAAAGTAAGTCGAACAGCATGTGCTTTACGATTTGCAGATATTGGAAATTATCCTCTCTTAGTAGTATATGCAGAAAACAACATTATAAAATGGTCTTATTCAAGTGATGATTTTCCTTACAAATGGTTACTTTATGACAAAACCGTACCTCCAAACACTGTAATGGGGGATTATTTTAACAACAACCATGTTGCAGAGGTTTTTAAGACAGAGCAAGTTTGGGCAATAGATTGTTTCAACTATGTCAGAGATGAAGACCTACAAAGAAAATTTTACGAACATTGCATTACTTATAAAAATTCAGCGTTGAGTCTTTTCTGGGAAGATTAAGTCATAAATAGAATAATACCATAAAGAGAGGCAAATCGCCATCTTTTTTTAGAAAGATAGCGATTTTAATTAGTTATTTAAAGTCTTTCAACCAAGTTAATAGATTGTCGTTTTCAATCCATATTGGAGATTCCTTGCTAACCACATTAACATAGGCATTTTCTATTGCCTCCCGTTTTTGTTTCGAGTCGGCTCTCGCATAGATTTCAGTCGTCAGAACTGATTCATGACCGAGAATATCACGAATGTAAACCAGATTGACACCAGCTTGTAAGAGATGCATAGCCTTCGAATGTCTTATAGAATGAGGGGACAATTTAGGGATTAGTGCTGAATTTTTATCCCTCGCTATGCTGGCATAAGTTTGCAAAATATTTGCAACTCCCTGCCTCGTAAGCTTTTCATTACGACTGTTAAAAAATAACGGATGGAAATTATTGCAATTTTCAAGCAGCTTATTTTCTGCCAAATAACGTTTCAAATGGACTACTTGTTGCTCCATTAATGGCACTATTCTCAATTTGTTACCTTTCCCAATAATTTTCACAGTGTAAGGCTTGGTCAAACGTATCATAGCCGGAGTCAAATCTATAATCTCCTGTACTCTAGCTGCACAATCGTACATTAGGGATAGCATAGCTAAATCGCGTCGACCTTTTTTGGTTAATTGATCTGGTTGTTGTAATAGAAGTTGAATTCCATCGGCAGTTAGATAGTTCATACTTTTCTTAGGAGATTTCTTTGCCTTAATAGATAGAATTTGCTGCCATTCATTCAAGTTTTCCGGTATCTCATATTGAAGGTATCGAAAGAAAGAATGTAATGCTGCCAAACGTACATTTCTTGTAGCAGCACCGCAATGTCTTTCAGATTGCAACCATTCTAAAAAAGCAATAATATTTTCTTTTGTGATGTTTTTAATTGCTAATTTATTGACAGTTATCTTTTTCTTATCTTCCATAAAAGTAATGAATAAGATAAAGGTTGTTTTATACGATTCTATGGTATTTGTACTCAGACCTCGTTCACCGGGAAGATATTTTGATAGAAAATCTGTAAGGCTCCTTGCAAAATCAGTTGGTTTCATAATCTTGTTGTTTATAAATTGGGGGGAATAAATAAGGGAATAACTCATTCGTTTTCTGAAGTATTAACGGAAACATTTCTGCTGTTAATCGTACGTACTTGTCAGTTGATGCAACGGACTGGTGTCCGAGGTAAGTAGACAAAATGGGTAAAGAATAATACATATCCAATCCATTTTCCGCCATTGAGGCAAGTGTGTGTACGCTAAAAGTATGCCGAAAATCATGTAGTCTTGGTCCAAAGCCTCTACCTTGATAGGAGATGCCAGCCTCGTATATCAATTTTCTAAACCATTTATATGCGGCTTCACTACCGAAAGGTTTTCCGTTTGGTTTTATAAAAAAACGCTCCGAATTGTAGTTAATGCGGTATTGTTCGCTATGCCTTAGATACTCTTCACAAACGATAGCGAGAGAATCAGAAATCGGAACCATACGATCTTTGCCATTCTTATTATCATGTAAAACAATATAATTGTTTATAAGATTAACATCCTGACATGATAAACGCAACGCCTCATTTATCCTTATGCCGGTTCCATAAAGAAGCCTGAACAAACAAGGAATAGCAAAAACCGCAGAGTTTGGGTTATTGTCTGCCGGTCGAAGATAATTACTCGCCAGAAATATTTTTTCCACCTTGTCCCTTGAAAAAATATAGGGTATGAACGTGCTTTTTGCATGAGGAATCTGTGGTACATAAGATGGATAGCCAACACTGCATAAATATGCTGAGAATGTTCTTATAATCTGAACTCTATTGAGACGGGTTTTAACAGATTCATTAGGTCTCTTTGCATACCATTGAATTGCCAGCTCTTTAGATATACCAATAACTTTCTCGTCGTTATCATATGCGTACCTATCGAATCGGGCACATTCTTGTTCAACCATTGCATATTTATACCCAAAAATCCTTTTGCTTTCAATAAATTGCTTGATTAAAGGACCATAAATACTATAGTAATATCTGCTCATTTTGTATCCTCCTTTCTTGCGCATAAAAAGATGTTGGAACTGGCGGAACATTGAGCGCACATTGCCTAAGAGTAGTTATATCGATCCGCAAGTAATACATCGTTGATTCTGTACACGAATGTCCTAAAGCTTCGGATATAATTGGCATAGGAGTTTTCTCTTTCAAGAGATTACCTGCAAAGCTATGCCGCAAAGCATGGGGACCATGCTTTCTATTTGTACAATCAATTTTTGCTCTCTTTATGTTAAAATCGACGATTTTGCTAAAACAATGGGGAGTTATTTCTCGATATGGGGCATGGGCTTGAAGAAATATGTAACTATCTTCCGAAACAGGACGACCATGCTTCAGGTAATTAATTATCGCATTGCCAATTTCAGGTAAGAGAGGAAGAGACAGCTCTTTTCCTGTTTTCTGCTGAGATAATTTTATCAGCGATTGCTCCCATAAAATATTTTCAAATTTTAAGGCTACTATATCAGAAGCTCTTAGCCCTAATTTCGTGACCAAAAGTATCATAGCGTAATCACGTTTGCCCTTTGCATCGCCCTGATCAATGCTTGCAAGTAATTTTTTTATTTCCTCTTTTGAAAAAGTTGAAGGCAAACGAGCTTGTTGTTTATAAGTGCATTGTGGCAAATCTTTTGAATAATCGAAGCTTAGCAAACCTTGTTCATACAGATATTTTAAGTAGCATTTCACTACTTGTAACGCATGACTTTTTGCAGAGAGTTGTAAGGGGTCAAGTTCTTTGAAGAACTGAAGTGTGTTTGAAAGATTAATTTGTTGAATATCAAACACACTTTCTTTGTTTAAGAAACTATAGAATTTGTACAAATAAGTCTTATATTTTGTAGCTGTTCCACTTTTAAGATTCTCTATTAATGTAATATTAGAGAGAAAATTGCTCATAGTGGCTCCGATTGCGCTTTTAAATGATTTTAACTTGGCTTCTCTCGTTGGCCCTGTTCTTTTGAGAACTCCTGTTTCTTGGAATTTTGCAAAAGAATCTACCATATTTACTAATTTTTTACTTAAACGAGGAAGTTTAGAGTATTCAAATTCTCCCAGAACATATGCAAGATATTGTTCGCCTACTGTTCTATCATAAAATTCTATACGATGTAATGACATGAATTTTTTAATTCTTTGCCATTCGTAACGATAGTGCCTAATATTATCAGCGCATCGATTAATACTCAATAGATAATTGTGGTACTGTTCAACCAAATCATCGAACGTTTGCTGTTTTATTTCCATATTTTTATTATATTACTTTGGCATCATTGCCAATGCTAAAGTAATATAATGGAAAGTATTTCAGATTATATATGTAGTTATTGGGTTGTTTATCTTAGGTGAGTAGTCATAACTTTACATAATTTATTAGTTTCCATAACACGAGTTATGCAAAGCTTTACATAACTCGTGAGCTTGGTATGAATCCCGACAAGTTGGGTAAGATTGACAACCATAAGCAAGAGACATGGAAGGCTCCGTTACCACAATTCATTGAGGAAACCTATGTCAAACGATTCAAACGGGAAACACCCGAAACAGTCAAGCCATTGAAGGAAATCATAGCGGAGCAGGAGATGAAGAGAAAGGAGCAAAAGAAAGCCAAAGATGAGCGTAGGAAACTTCGTGATGATAAAGATGAGGATACCATGATGGACGGAATAAAGCCTTCAAAAACACTTTCAATGTCCGCAAGATTGAAACAATTGGATGAAAAGCCGAAAGTTAAAGTCCGGTTGGAAAGTGGAGAGAGCCATGATTCCATTCTTTCAAAAGAGGTTCATTTCTTTGACGAGGCTTTTGCGTTCTATGAAAAAGAGAGCGTTACTTTTTCTGAGCTGGGATTTATCCTAAAAAAAATACACCCCGGATATAAACCACGTCGCTATGGTTGCAAGACTTTAAGAGCTGTTTATGAAAGGCTGGGTAAGTATGAGGTTTCAGAGGATACCGATATACCCACTGTGCATAGGAGACTCCTTAATGAAGGAGAAGATAACAAATAAAAAAGGTCCACCATATAACCGTGAAGTGCAATATTTGTAAATTAGCCAAATATGAAGATTTACTCCCAACAAAAAAGCCAATCCTAACACCGTAGAATTGACTTTTTAGTTTAGACATCAGAGAATGAGCATCATTCAATCTCCTCTCCCCACAGCTCCTTGTCTGTCGGGGCATTCCTTATATCATAGCCGCCCCATATAAAACAGATAAGCAGAATTACTCCGTATCCAATCAACCATCCTGCCATGACTCTCTCAGCTATCTGAATCATTCTGCCAACTGAAACTAAGTTCATAGCTTTGCCCGAAATTGTCATAGACGACAACATCAATGGTCTGTTGGTCGGTGCATTCAGAGGTGTAGTATAAGCGGAATGTTTCACGATCCAACTCGTAACTGTCGTTGGGTAGAAACATAGTACCGTTATCCATTTTCAGAGTTCCGGCTCCATCACTTTGGAAATAACGGATATAGAACTTCACCCCTTCATAGTTTCCCGATTTGTTAAGTTGACATCTGATTTCAGCAGTCTCGCCCTGTTTGATTTGTTTCTGCACGGGCATTGTCGTCAGGTTGAAGTCGTAGGCTTGAAGTACCTCGATTTTGTCGTCGCAGGAGGTCAGCAAGACCCCTGCAACGAATAGTGTAAGAATTGATAATATGATTGTTTTCATTGTGATGACTAATTAATGATGAATTTTAATCCCACGCCAAACTGAGTGTGGAAGTGTCCGATTGATGAACCCCATAAAGCCCTTTCACGGGCATTGAGCAATAGCACAATCTTATCAGAGAGATAGGTCTCAATCTCAAAGGTGATTGCACCGCCATAGATAAAGGCATCTTTACTTCGGAGCGTGGCTCCGTCAAATAGTAGTTTATCGCCCCGGTTGCTCGTCTCATATCCTGCAAGTGCAGAACCGCCAATAGAGAGAAACAGCGTTTTGGAAGCATCCGACAGGAACTTATAGTAATAACCACCTTCAGCGGTTATTTGGGCTTTTGGTATCTGAATGCTCTTGTATCCATATTGCTTGCTAAGATACTCCGCTCCGAATACCCAGCGGTTGCCGTTCTTGGTGTAAGTTGATAAGCCGACACCTGCATAGTAGTTAATCGGATTTTGCACTCCATCGACAAAACCGCCTCTTAATTCTATCCCCTTCATTTTCGGGAGATAGCGTTGGGCAGAAGCCTGCCCCATACAGAGGGCAAGCATCGCAACCATTAATAACAGTGCCTTTCTCATTACTTCACTTTCAGTTCGTTGATGACCTTGGCACGTACAATATCCTCGTTCTCAATCACGAACGACTGGTGTCTGCCACCTGACTTCTCGTGAAGCTCCACCACAACGCACTTATCTTCGGGAATGGTGAACTTCTCCATCGTGAACACCGTGCGTTCCTCCTTGTTGCCAGCCACACGAACCGCATAGTTATAGGCTCTCAAGGGGAAGATAACCTGCTCCTGAATGGCGGTACGTTTTGCCACCTTCTTATCCACGATTTTGAAGTTGATAAAATCGACATCAAAAGGTACGTTGGAGCTGTTCTTAATCTGTGTGTGGAAATACAGCAGACCATTGTGGGTGTACAAACCACGCAAGAGGTATTGGATGCCGAAAGACTTCGCACCGATATGTTTCACCTCACGTTTGTTGTTCTTGTGGATAGATTTCATAATCAGATGTACCAATTTCGGCGATTCATTGCCCAAATCCGCCAGATAAATATCAAGTGCGTTGTTGGGTCTGTTCACGGTGCTGCTATCGTGGATAAAGTCCTTCATCTCAATGTTCAGAAGCAACGGCTCATCGGCATATTTCACGTTGAAGGTGTAGAACGAGCCGCTTTCGGTAATCACCGAGAAGTTGGTCTCTGTTCTGAAATTCTTAACCGTAGCTTTCACACGGATTACATTCTCCGCACCGTCAGCCTTTCCGGCAATCAGGTTCGGAGAACCCAAATCGACATACTTCACAGCCGATGGAAAAATCACGTGTACGGTCTTGTCATACGTTACCTCCATACCGTATGGCTGAATCATCCTGTCGTAGGTGATTTTACGGGTCAAGCCCTCGAAATAATCACCGCTTGTCTCTTGTGCATTAGCACTAATCACGCCCATAGCAAGGGCAAACATCAAAAATATTTTTTTCATTTTTACTTTGGATTTTAGTGGTGAGGCACAGCCTCATTTGTTATTATTGGTTCTTATTTTGGTAAAGCATTAATCTGTATCCCGCTTTCAGATGCACCTTTACCGTTCGCATCTTCTTGGAGATATATTGCGAGGCTCCCTGAATGGCTCCTTTGCCGAGGTCTGTCAACAGTTGGTCGCCTGCACTCTGTTGATTGAGATTGATGGTCGTTCCGAGATTACCGCCCAAGTTGGCGGCAACCTCCTTGATGGCACTCATCTCCATAGAGTTTGGAATAAATATCCCTTCTTGCCCGTCAGTATCAACCACCGTCAGCTCAACGGGGATAATCAGACCCTTATACTCCAATGACGTAATGGTGATGCCGAGCCTTTCCCCTCCAATCTTGCCGATACCCGTAACTAGCGTGTTCTGCGGAATGACGGTCGTGCCTGCCCTCATCGCTTCGAGCAGTCGAAGTCGCACCGCCTGACCATCGATGATGGTCTGATTGTCGTGTACACACGCTTTGATGGTGTTCCTCTCTGTTTGCCCTGTATTGCCCACAGCGGTATGAAATCCCATATTGCGTGGTTTGGAGTATTCGGCAATAAAGGTGGAGTCGTCAATGGGTTGCTCCAACCCCGAAACCACACGCTCACGCACCTCGCCCACATTGTTGATTTGAGCCTTCCCGTTCTTTATCAGTTCGGAATCTTTCTGCACGGGAGTGGAGGCGCTTGGCTGCAAATTCGGTTGCATACTCTGTTGCTGTCCCTGATTGTACTTGGCAGCCAGCTCGTATGATTTCTCCATCAAGGCGATCTGCTCGTCCATCGTGCTTTGTGGCGTGGATTGCATCTGTGCCATCTGCTCCTGCATCTGCTCCAGTTTCTGTTTCAACTCCTCCTTTTCGGGGTCTTCCTTGGGCATCTCATAGAAATTACCCAAAGTGCGGTTGATGTCACGATAGGCACTGGCGGATGCGTGAATCGTCTCTTTCGGTCGGACACTTCCGCCACCTCCATAACTGCGTTTAGGCTCCGCTTGCGGCTCATCGAAAGTTGGCATCTCCGTACTCTCTTCCTCACCGTTGCCGAACATCGAAGCCAAATCCTGCATCTGGTTTCTGCGTTCCTTCTGTTTGCGGCTCATCAGCTCCTGCTCGTAGGCGGTCTGCTTGTCGTCCATCAACTTATTGTCCGCAGCTTGCGGAATCTCAGTGTTGAATCCTTTCTGTTCCTGTGTCTCTTCCGTTTCCGAAGGGGCGAAAATCAGCCACATCACGACTGCAAACACTATGAACATCAACGGATAGACGATAAACTTCCTCTGTTTCTGTCGCTGCTCCTCCGTCAGCTCCTTTTTTGGTTTGTCAGGCTCACTGCGAGCCCTCACATCAATCTTGTTCTCCTCCATTGTCATAATAATTTAATTGGTTAATACTGTCTCTCTTTTGCAACTCAATAGTTTTTATATGCTCTATCTCCATCTGCCTGCCATCGTTCCTGCCTATGTTATAGATTGCAGAGACGAAGATGTAAACCGACATGAAGCCGAAGACCACAAACATAGCGAGTATCACAAAAAGTCGCTTTTCGGGTGTTATCCTACCGCACATCGAGCGGAGCCTGTCATCCACCCAATCCTGTGCCTTTACTATAAACTTTCTCATCGCTTGGTCACTTTTATATCACGGTTCTCCACAATCTCGAACGCCTCGATGATAAAACCGTGAGGGTTGTTGTCCGAGCGGACGGAGTTCAACAAGTTGCAGCGTGTCACGAGGCTACGCTCCGTTACGTTACTCTCACGGATAATCATCTGCCGTGCGTATGTGGTCGCCTTATAGGGATAGCTGTCGAAATTGCACGACACGCTGTCTATCTGCACCACCTGATTGATATTACCCGAGATGATACGGTTGTAGTAACCCTTCTCGGCAAAGTCGTTGTAGTAGTTGAAGGCACTCTTGTCCGCTAACTGCATCGCCCGTTTGATGTTGCCCTCAATAGCCGACTTGTCGGGCGAGAGCGTGAAGAAGAGTTCGTGAAAACGCTTGATATGTTCCCTTGCCTCCACAGGTCTATTCTGCGACAAGTCCTGCGAGAGGGCGAGCATCAGCGACTTGCCTCCGTCCAGCACATATATCTTCTCTCGTTGTGCCTCGGCAAAGGAGTAGGAACTCCAGACGGAGTAACCTACAATCGCCGCACACAGGCAGACGAAGACAATCCCGAACAGGCGTATCTGCCTGAAGCTCGTCTCGATATTCCTTAATGATTTAAATTCCATTGTCTCAAATTTTTAATTGGTAGTTATTTCTTGAAAAGTTTTCCGGCAGCCTGTCCCGCACGTCCTGCGAGATTACCGGCGACGGCACCTGCCGCACCTCCTGCCACAGCACCTGTTCTGCCCGCGACCTGATTGACCGGACGTGCCGCACTGCCTACACCTCCTGCCTGAATCACCCAGCTTGCCACGGTCGGTATGGTGAAGTACCCCAAAATACCGATGATAAGGAACACGATATAGACCCCGTTGCTCGCCTCAATTGAAAAATTAGGGTTGTTCTGCAACTCAGATATGTCATTCTGAAGCATCAGAACCTGAATCTTCGCCAGCACCGAGCTGAACAGATCCGATACCGGGAGCCACATATATATCTGTATGTAGCGGCACATCCATTGCGAGAGCGTACTTTGGAAGCCGTCCAACACCGATATGCCGAATGCTATCGGGCCGAGGATGGCAAGCACTATCAGGAAGAACGTGCGGAGCGTGTCAATGAGCAGGGCGGCTGCAGCAAAGAGCAGTTCCAGAATCTCACGGAAGAAATCCCTTATAGACTTCTTCATGCCGTACATTCCACGCTCTATGTACATACCCGTCATGGTCATCATGTCGCCGGGACTCCAGCCCAGCTCCTCCAGCTGCTTGTCGAACTCCTCGTTGGAGACCAAGTATGCCGTCTCGGGATTACGCACCATCGCCTCATACTCCAGCTTGTCCTTCTGTGCCCGGTATTCGTTCATGTCCATCGTCTGCGTCTTAAGCATACTATGGGTACCACGCACTATGGGGCTGAGTATGGTGTTCATCGTACCGAGTACGAGTGTCGGGAAGAACATGATGCAGATGCCGATGGCGAAAGGTCGGAGCATCGGATAGACATCTATCGGCTCGGCTCTCGCCAAGGACTGCCAGACACGGATTGCCACATATACGAGTGCGCCAAGTCCGGCTATCCCTTTCGCCACCCCCGCCATGTCGGCACAGAGCGGCATCATCTCCACATAGAGGTTGCGGAGAATCTGATGCAGGTTATCGAACTCCACCATATTACCAGTACCTTTCGTTGGAGTTTCCGTAAAGCGACATCACACGGTCGGTATCGCCCGATTTCCTCGCACGCAGGTAGCTCACGGCGATATTCTTGTTGGTGTAGTAGTTGGTGAGGTTGCGGTATCGTTTCACCGAGTTGTAGCACCTATCCACCACGTCCATACGCTCCTTGTCGCTCATGGAAAGGGTGGTGATGTTTACCACGCCTTTCAACTCGGTAAGAACGCCGTTGCTCTCCTCCAACAGTTTGGTGTAGCCGAAGGCGATGGCTCCAAGCTCCTCCACCGAATAGTTAGGGTCACGCATCATCTTCTGGAAGCTGCTGACATAGATGTCGGAGATCTCACCAATCATCAGGATGGTCTGTTGCACCTTTCGGGCATCCTTGACCAAGTTGTTCACGGACTTCAGGGCATCGTAGTACTTGCGCCCCTGCTCGTAAATCTTGACCGTCTCCTGAAAATTGGAAACCATATTTTTTGCGGTCGTCGAGGTCTGCACGATGTTCTTTGTGGCATTGATGATGCCTTGTGCGAGGTTCGTAGGGTCTGTGACGACCCACTGCGCACTTGCCCTGCCCGCAAGGAACAGGCACAGGGTGAAAATCATAATTACTTTCTTTCTCATATTACTTTTGGATTTTAGTGGTTGATGTTATTTCTCCTTGACCCGTATGTAGTCGCCATTTGGGGAGAAGGTCAGCACGTCGGCAGCCTCATTGTAGGCGACATCAATTCGGAATCCCGTATTGATGAACAGGTTGCCGTTCTCCTCCACAAGCAGGTAGGTCTTTGGCCTTACCCTTTTAGTCATGCCTACACGCCTGAATACAGTTACCTTGTACTGCTCACCTTCCTTGAAGATAAGTACGTCCGGTTTACCTTTCACGCTGACCCAATTCCCACACATCTTGTCAGGGTCATTTTTTGCTGTCTGGGCACAACTCTCCAAAAGCAGGATAGCCATGGAGAGCATACAGCCCACAAGCAGCCTTGTCTGTTTTCTGTTTAACCTCATATTGTCATTCAGTTATGGTTGTTTACTGCGCCTCTTGTCGGCAAGTTGCTTGATGGCAAGCTCTATGTCTCCCGTCTGCCCGGCAAGAGCCATCACCTCCATCTTCTCGGTCTCCTCCGTCGAGAAAGTTAGATACTCTTCCGTTGAAACCTCTGTGGCATAGACCGCAGATTGTGTTCCACCGAGTCCGATCCAAACCTCCTTGTAAAGTCGGGATGGATTGTTCGCCATATTGATGGAGAGTATCTGTCCACGTTCCTTGTCAGTCAGTCCGAGCAAGTTTTGAATACTGTCGAACTTGTTCATATACTTTCTCTGGTCAAGAAGTATCTTGCAGTCGGAGTTGTTGATGATGGCTTCCTTCACCACAGGGCTGGAGATAATATCATCCACCTCCTGTGTTACCACAATCGCCTCACCGAAATACTTACGGACGGTTTTATAGAGGTACTTCAGGTACTCGCTCATGCTTGGAGAGGAAAGAGCCTTCCAAGCCTCCTCCACGATCAGCTGTTTTCGGATACCTTTCAACCGTCGCATCTTGTTGATGAAAGCTTCCATGATGATGATGGTAACCACAGGAAAAAGTTCGCGATTTTCCTTTATCGCATCAATCTCGAAGACTATGAATCGTTTACTCAGCAGGTCGATGTTCTTATCGGAATTGAGCAGAAAGTCGAATCTACCACCTTTGTAATACTGCCTTAGGGTTGTCAGGAAGTTGTCGATATTGAAGTCAGCCTTACTCACCTCAATCTCACGCTTTGCCATTTCCGTGCGGTAATCATCACGCATGAACTCATAGAAGGTGTTGAAGTTCGGAACGATACTGCGGTCTGCCTTGATACGGTCGATGTATGCCGTTACCGCACTTCCCAATTCTCCAGACTCCGTTTTCGAGATTTTATCCTCCTCACTCTTCCAGAGTGTCAGAAGCAGGGTCTTGATACTGTCCTTTTTCTCCACGTCAAAGACCATATCGTCCGTATAGAATGGATTGAATGAGATAGGTTTTTCCTCACTATATGTAAAGTAAATTCCATCCTCACCTTTGGTCTTCTTGTTTATCATCTCACAAAGTCCCTGATAGGAGTTGCCCGTATCGACCAGTACCACGTGCGTGCCCTGCTCGTAGTATTGGCGGACGAGGTGGTTCATGAAGAAAGACTTTCCCGAGCCACTCGGTCCAAGTACGAACTTGTTTCGGTTGGTGGTGACACCACGTTTCATCGGCAGGTCGGAGATGTCCACGTGCAGCGGCTTTCCAGTCAGCCTATCCACCATCTTGATGCCGAATGGGGATGGCGAGTCCTTATAGTTGGTCTCCTCATTGAAGAAGCAGACCGCCTGCTCGATGAACGTGTAGAAACTCTCCTCCGCCGGGAAGTCTGCCGCATTGCCGGGAATACCTGCCCAAAACAAGGTAGGCGTATCGACCGTATTATGGCGTGGCTTGCACTCCATAAGAGCCAGCTGGCTGCCCACCTCATTCTTTATCTGCTTCAACTCCTCACGGTCGTCGCTCCATGCCATCACGTTGCAGTGGCAACGTACCGAAGTCAGTCCGAAACTGTGAGCCTCATTCAGGTACTCGTCAACCCACTCCTTGTTGATTTGATTGGAGCGGCTGTAACGTGAAAGAGAGTGCATGTTCTTCGCCATCTTCTCAAACTTCTGCAAGTTGGCGGCACTGTCGTCGATGAACACATATTGATTATAGATATGGTTGCAGGGAAGTAGCAGCCCCAACGGTGAGGCGAATGACAAACGGCAGTCGCTTCTGTCGGTCGATAGCTTCTCGTACCTCATGTCGGTCATCACGTTGCCCGGCAAATCCTCCACATCCGAGAGGGTGTGCAGGCAGAGTATGTTATCACCGATACGCATCTCGTCGGATTTCAGTGCCACATCCTGCAAGCAGGTGGTGTCGGTCTGTGATAGCGAGAAGTATTTCTCGACTATTCCCGCCTGTGTGTCCGTACCGATAATATCATCGGTTCTCAGGCGATGCAATTTAATAAATCCGCTCTCGTTCATAATTGAGGCGAACTGACCGACCGATTCGATGAACTTCGCCACTGCCTCCTTGTCCTTGATGTCCTTTGGAATGATGTTGCCACGGCAGAGCGAGGAGAAGTTACTTTGCATCCTCATTCGCTCCTTGGTGGTCTTGGTAAGGAACAGGTAGCAGTAATGATTCAAATAGGGTCGCTCGTTGAAGTGGCGTTCAAAAGAACGGCTCAGGAAACTTATATCCTCCCTGTCAGTATCGGGCTTATAGTTCTCACGGATGAAAATATCCTGCTTATGCACGATTGAGTAATCAGGTAGCACCTTTATCGCCTTGACCCATGCCGAGTGTATCGCCTCGTATTCTGCCGATGTTACCGTATAGAGTTCGGGCAGTTCCACACGGAAGCAGACAGTTATATCTGCATCCTTGCTCACTATGCAGTCATGTTCCACCGAGAGCAGCGGAAATTTGCTCTCCAACGTGGTAGCTTTTAATGTATTTCTCATTTCTTTCTTCGTTTGAATAGTTTGGGGATTCTGCGGCGGTTGATAATGTATCTTGGGTGTGAGCTACGGGCGTGGACTTTCATCAGCCCATGCTCACCGTACTTGGCGTTCAGGGCGAAGGTCTGCCACACCAGAACTGTTGCGGCAATACCTCCGAACCCGATACACACCCATTGGTTGATACCGACCAGATACATTATTATGAAGAGTACGAAGAGTGCGAGCAGACCGCCTATGAATATGAACAGGTACTGCGCTTTCAACCCTTTGAACTCAACCGACTTTCCAATCCCCCTGTTGATTGAAAACTCTGACATAATTTGATTATAGGAAGAATGAACGGAGAATGGTAGCGGCTACAATAAGGAAGATACAGGCTCCGAACCAGCTTGCTGCGGTCTTTGACGTGTCGGGGTCGCCCGATGAGAACTTGCCGTACACCTTGACACCGCCGATGAGACCGACGACGGCTCCGATGGCATAGATTAGTTTGGTGGCTGGGTCGAAATAACTCGTTACCATATTGGTGGCTTCCGTGATACCCGCCATACCGTTGCCTTGAGCGAATGCTGATGATGCGGCCATAAGAAGTGCTGCCGAGAATAAGAACTGTTTTTTAGTCATAAATAAATTTTTGTTAGTGCCGTGAGATTTTATAATGCCCACGGCGGTTAATACTGTTTTACTTTTTGGATTTTAGTGGTGGCTACTCACTCTCTCAGCCGTAATCAATCTTTCTCATTACATTGTTTTTAATCGTTATACAAAATCCCGGATGTCGAACTCGCTTATGTCATCGGGTACTCTCACTTCGGTTATATTTTGGGGTTGGACTGAAACCTTAACCCTTTCCCCCTCCCCGGAGATAGGCTTATTTAAGATTTCGTCCATTAACCCCGATATTTTTCTCGCCCGTTCAGGATTATTTCCAATCATTTTGTTGAACAGCTCATTCCCTTCCATATCCGAAAAGACATGTCCTGCACGCTTACGCTCTTGCTGTGTAGCAGATGGATTATCGGCAACAGTTAACGCTCCGCCAATCTCCTCAAAGCTCGCTCCGCTGGCATAATGCCCGGTTGTCTGCCGCTCATCCTCGCTCTCCTCATATTCCTGTGGAACTTCAGAGATACGGATGTCCTCGAACGCCTCATCCAATTTGTCATCCGGCAACCGTGCTGATTGCTTTTCATCGGCAAATGTAGCGGCTATATCCGTAATAACCTCACCTTCAGCGGCAGTGGCTGTACTTGGCGGCTCATTGGCGGTCGTTGGCGGTTTGCCCTCCATCTTGAAGTGGCTTTTCCCTACAATTCCGTCCTCTCTCCTTGATGATTTGACAGGCGGCTTGTAATCAGATGAAGAATCTGCTTTCTTACCCCGTCCGAATATGATGTAAGCTACAAGCCACGCATTATACAGCAGCAATATGCATATCAGTAGTTTCTCCATATACTTACACGATGTCATTCGTTGACTGTTTCCGATAAATGGCGTTTATCTCATCCTTATGCTCTTTTATATGTTCTGCCAACACATTGTCTATATATCCGCCAAGAGTTGTCCTCCCATCGGGATGGAGTGCTATCACCTTGGATATTTTTTTGTGTATATCCTGACTGATATAGACACATTGGCGAATCTGGATCTCTTTCGGTTCAAGATAGCCGCTTATTGATTTTTTCTTTCTCATAATTGTTTTGTTAATGGTTAAAGACAATGCTTATCTGCTCATCATGCAACTCTTGAATCTCGACATGATGCTGCTTCAGATGCTCGTCAATTATATTATATATCACTCCATAGATTGAAACTTCATTCTTACCGACAATCTGAGCGATACGTTTGATATACTCGTGATGTTTTAAGCTCACATAAACCAATTTGCCTTCTTTTGCTTTTACTTTTGGCTCTTTTAAGAAATTCTTCTGATAGTTACCTTTTCTGTTCTCTTTAATTTTTGATTTCATATTACTTTGTTTTACAGTTAAAAAATTGAATTGTTGTTCATATTGTATAATTCTGTTATCTCATCTTGAAAGGAGGCGAAATGATGTGCCAGCACATTGTCTATATAGCTGAACAGTGACACCTCGTCTTTGCCGATTACTCTCACTATACGCTGTATTCGCTCGTGATACTCCTTTCGCACGTATGTCGTTTTCCCGAACCTCGCAGAAATAGCCGCCTCTTTCAAGAACAGTTCTTTAAAATCAGCTTCCCTACCTTTCAGCTTTCTTCGGTGTGAGTCTTCGGCTGATACTCTTTTTGTTGATGATACTACTTTGTTCTCCGGCATATTCTCGTCTCCAGTATCAGTTTTCTGTTCCTCTACAGGAGCTGTAAACTCTTCTTGTCTGAATGAATTGATGATGAAGTTCTCATCAATATCATCTATCTTCAACTTTTTTCCCATAGTTTATTTTTTTATGATGGTTAGAATCTCTTCGACAAGCTCCTCCAGATTACTGCCTCGTATCAGCATCTTGTCAGCGGGAAATATGGTTGAGCGGAATAGTTGCTTGCGTTCTGTCGCCGCCTCTTTACGGAAACGCTTGCTGTCAGGCATGAAGGTGTTCATGATGGGCAATGCCATTTGAGCGCAGACCTTATCATACATTTGGTAGAGTTCGCTTTTTTCACGACCATCGACCATATTCCATAGTAGATGGAATCCTTTTATATTGGTTTTTCCCGTACTCATAAGATGTTCGTGAATTATTGTCGCGAATCGGATGGAACTTTCCATAACAACTCGGTCTGCAATGATGGGACAAAAGATATAATCCATCGTGGCAATCGTATTGACAACGCTCGCATTGTTAATCGTACCGGGCAGGTCGAAAAAGACAAAGTCAAGAGGCTTACCCGACTTGACGAGTTTGATGGCAGTATCCGGCGCATCTTCCGGTCGACTTTCAAGTACGGGGTATGCCTTTTTCTGTAATCGTTTAAATTGCTCATACGCCATTGCCTTGTAATGGTCATCGCTTTTTATTGATGCCATATCCCGTTCTCGCATATCCTTGATACTGTACTGAGGAAAATCGCAGTCTACCACCGCTACATTATATCCTTTGACGTAGTGGAGGTAACTGGCGGCAAGCACTGTTAAAGTCGTTTTCCCTGCTCCTCCTTTTTGGGTGGAAAAAGCGACATAAATTGGTTCGTTCATTTCTTTTCTTGTTTTATTAGTTATACAATCGTTTATTTTTTCGTTTATGCAAACATTCATCTTTATAATCGGATATACACTGTAACGTCCATACAACCGTTTACTCCAAGATTACTGCTGACCAACATAACAACCAACCAATGTTTGTGTGTTGGGTTCTCAATCGGAAGTAACCGCTCAACAAATATTTTTCTATCGGAACTGACGTTTCCTTGTTTGTCTGTTACGTACGCTGTAGTTCTGTTTATTGGAATGGTTGAATAGCTGTTTATTCCAAAAACAAACCCGATGTTCATCCGTTTGCTCCGGCAAATAAACGACGAAAAACAATCACTTGTATCACCTTCAGCCCTTGTGGCTGTAGTTGGCGGTTCGATGGCGGTTATTGGCGGTTTGCTGTATGGGAATCAGCCATATAAACCCCATAACTTTGCATCCAAGCGACAAGGCTCACGGTAAACGAATGCCGCACGCATGAGACAGGCTGACTCCAATCCGTTCCACGAACGGATTTTTATGTTCACTGGAACATAGCAAGGTGTGTATCGGGTTACCCGATACCTTTTGGGTTACTCCCAAAAGCCTTGCTCTTGCAGAGGGCGGGGCTTCTCCTCCGAAGTCGGAAGCCCTGTATCATACCTGCGGTAAGCGTCAGACCGTGGCTTATGTCGTGATACCACTAAAATCCACAGTAATGAAAAAAGAAAGGAACAAGATCGGAGGCAAGCCTCCAAAGCCGGACAAGGCTACGCATTGCGTCATGGTACGCTTCAACAGCGAGGAGCTCGCACGTTTCCTGACACTCTACGAGCAGTCGGGCGTGTATGCCAAGGCGGTTTTCATCAAGGCTCGTGTATTCTCACAGGAGTTCAGGGTAGTGAGAACAGACAAGACACTGCTTGATTATTACACCAAACTCTCCGCATTGCACGCTCAATACAGAGCAATCGGGGTCAATTACAACCAGACGGTAAGGGAGTTGAAGAGCCATTTCTCTGAGAAAAAAGCGATGGCTTTACTCTTCCGTCTGGAGAGACAGACCATCGAGCTTGCCACATTGAGCCGTGAAATATTGAGTCTCACCAACGAATTTCAACAACGATGGTTGCCAAAATTAACGTAGGAAGCTCGCTCTATGGAGCCTTGTCCTACAATGGCGAGAAGGTGAATGAGGGGGAAGGGAAGCTTCTTGCCACTCACAAAGTGTTCGACCAAGTCGATGGAAAGTTGGATATTGCACGTTGTATGGAGGACTTCAGACGCTATATCCCGGAGCAGATGCGGTGTGAGAAACCGGTAGCCCATATCTCGCTCAACCCACATCCCGATGACAGGCTGAATGATGCGGAGCTGATGAATATGGCACAGGAGTATCTGGAGAGAATCGGTTACGGTAACCAGCCATACGTGGTATTCAAGCATTCGGATATAAGTCGTGAGCACCTGCATATCGTAACGCTGAATGTGGATGAGAGAGGGAGGAGACTGAGCGACCGATACATACACCGCCGCAGCAAACGGGCTACCGATGCACTTGAAAAACAGTACAACCTGTATCCGTCAGGAAGCCGTCGCCAAAGGTTGGAACAGGGTGTATTGAATAAGGTGGACGCATCTCAGGGGAATGTGAGACGGCAGGTGGGCAACGTGCTGAGATACATCTCGGGCAACTACCGCTTCCAGACTATCGGTGAATACCGTGCCCTGCTCTCTCTATATGACATCACGGTAGAGGAAGTACGGGGAGAGAAAGACGGCAGGGAGTACCGTGGCTTTGTCTATTCGGCTACGGATGATAACGGAGAGAAGATAGGCAATCCCATTAAAGCGTCCCGTTTCGGGAAGTATGCCGGATGTGAGGCTTTTGATAAACGGTGCTCCACATCCAAGACCGATATTCAGAATAAGGATTTGGGGAGATACACCAAAGGGAAAGTGTTCGCCGCCATGCACAGGGCAAGGAGCAGGAAAGAGCTTGTCTCCATCCTCAAGACCAAAGGTGTTGATGTGGTGCTGCGTGAGACCGACACGGGCAGGATCTACGGAGCGACTTTCATCGACCACAATACGGGTTGCGTACTGAACGGCTCACGTATGGGCAAGGAGCTTTCAGCGAACGCATTGGAGCAATGGATCAGCATGAGGAAAGCACAGGCGGCTGATAATGTGCAGGCTGAGCCACAAGGCTATGTGCCACGGCAGCAAGTGCCGCACGAGCAGCAGTCCGAGGGGGATACGGTTCTCGGTGGTATGCTCGATTTGTCAATGCTTCCCGATGGCACTGACCCGGAGGAAGAGGCGTTCCGCCATCAGATGCAACGTAAAAAGAAGAAGAAGAAAGGAAGAGGTATCTAATTATAAAACTGTAAAATATAAATAATTATGTCGCAACAAGAGGACGATTTAAGGGCGTTAGCCAAGATAATGGATTTCTTACGGGCCGTAAGTATCCTGTTCGTAGTCATCAATATCTATTGGTACTGCTACGAGGCAATCAGAATATGGGGAGTGAATATAGGTGTGGTGGACAGGATTCTGATGAATTTCAACAATACAGCCGGGTTGTTCGGCTCCATCATCTACACCAAGCTGTTTGCCGTGCTTCTGCTGGCTCTCTCGTGTCTGGGTACATCAGGAGTGAAGGAGGAGAAGATAACATGGACGAAGATTTGGACTTTCATGGGTGTGGGCTTCATCTTCTTTTTCCTCAACTGGTGGATACTCTCGCTGCCGTTGGGGATGGAGGCGAATACCGCTCTCTATATGTTTACGATGGCGGTGGGTTATATCTGCCTTCTGATGTCCGGACTCTACATGAGCCGACTGTTGAAGAACAACCTTATGGATGATGTCTTCAATCAGGAGAATGAGTCGTTCATGCAGGAAACAAGGTTGCTTGAAAACGAGTTCTCCATCAACCTGCCGACCCTCTTCTACTATAAGAAGAGATGGAACAGGGGTTGGGTAAACGTAGTGAATCCTTTTCGTGCATCCATCGTGCTTGGTACTCCCGGTTCGGGAAAATCATACGCAGTCGTAAACTCTTTCATCAAGCAGCAGATAGAGAAGGGGTATTCGCAATATGTGTATGACTTCAAGTTTCCTGACCTCTCCATGATTGCCTACAACCATCTTATCAACAATCTTGACGGATACAAGGTAAAACCGAAATTCTATGTAATCAACTTCGATGACCCACGACGCAGCCATCGTTGTAATCCTATCCATCCCGACTTTATGGAGGATATAACAGATGCCTACGAGTCGGCATATACAATAATGCTCAACCTCAACAAGACGTGGGTGCAGAAGCAGGGCGATTTCTTTGTGGAGTCTCCGATTATCCTGTTCGCAAGTATCATCTGGTATCTGAAAATATATAAAGGTGGTAAGTATTGTACGTTCCCTCACGCTATTGAGTTTCTGAACCGCAGGTACGAGGATATTTTCCCGATTTTGACAAGTTATCCTGACCTTGAAAACTACCTCAGTCCATTTATGGATGCTTGGCTCGGAGGAGCGGCTGAGCAGCTACAGGGGCAGATAGCAAGTGCCAAGATACCGCTCTCGAGAATGATTTCACCGCAACTCTATTGGGTGATGTCTGACAGCGAGTTCACGCTGGATATCAACAATCCGGAGGAGCCGAAAATACTTTGTGTGGGTAACAATCCAGACCGTCAGAATATCTATGGTGCGGCTCTTGGACTGTACAACTCACGCATCGTAAAGTTGATAAACAAGAAAGGACAGCTGAAGAGTTCGGTTATCATTGACGAGTTGCCGACCATCTATTTCAAGGGACTCGATAACCTTATCGCAACGGCACGAAGCAATAAAGTTGCGGTTTGTCTGGGCTTTCAGGATTTCTCGCAGTTGGTGCGTGATTATGGGGATAAGGAAGCCAAAGTAGTGATGAATACCGTCGGAAATATTTTCTCCGGGCAGGTGGTCGGTGAGACCGCCAAGAACCTTTCCGAGCGGTTCGGTAAGGTATTGCAGAAACGGCAGTCCATCACCATCAACCGACAGGACAAGTCCACCTCTATCAATACCCAAATGGACAGCCTGATTCCACCGAGTAAAATCAGCGGTTTGACACAAGGTATGTTTGTCGGCTCCGTTTCGGATAACTTTACCGAGCGTATCGAGCAGAAAATCTTTCACGCCGAGATTGTGGTGGATGCAGACAAGGTGAAGCGGGAGGAGTCAGCCTACAAGAAAATCCCAATCATTACCGATTTCACCGATGCCGATGGAAACGACCATATGAAAGAGCAGATTAAGGAAAATTATGACCGTATCAAGGCGGAGGTAAGGCAGATTGTGGCTGATGAGCTTAAACGCATTTCCGATGATCCGGAATTGGCGCATCTCATTCAGCAGAAGTAATAGATGGTAAGATATATGTAATTTGGCAACGGACGGTTGCCGAATTGGAGATAGTAAAGAAATATCTCTAAAACACAGCAACGGCAGTAACCAAAATAAAAAGTTACTGCCGTTGCTATATATTATTGTATATCCTTCTGTGTGTGTTGCAGACGGAAGAACTCTTTTTGCCGTTCTATTTCGTTGCGCAGTTCCTCTTGGGTGGGCATATACAGCATATATTTGGAGGCGAACAACTGGTTATTATCGTGCAGGACCGAATAGCGGGCGATGTCATTATCTGTCTCGGAACATAACACGATGCCAATGGTGGGGTTATCTCCTTCACCCCGTACTCGTTCGTCATACATACGCACATACATGTCCATCTGACCTACATCCTGATGAGTTATAGGGGTAGTCTTCAAATCTATAAGTACGAAATTTTTGAGCAGATAGTTGTAAAATACAAGGTCAATAAAATAATCTTTCTTTTCCGTACGGATGAGTTTCTGTCTGGCAACAAAAGACCACCCTTTCCCCATTTCAAGCAAGAAGCGTTGCAGGTTCCCGATGATGGCCGACTCCAATTCAGACTCTGTAAAATCTATGTTTGGAGATAGACCGATAAACTCGGCTACCGTTGGATTCTTGATAAATTCCAACTTATCCTGTTCAAATGTACGGGTAAACGATTTCATTTCCGTTTCCACCTTCTCTTTGTGTTGGGAAAGCAACAACCTCTCGTAATATTGAGACCCAATGTTACGGTCGAGTGTGCGATAACTCCACATCTGTTCGGAAGCCTCTTTTAAATACCATGCACGGGCTTCGGCGTTGGAAACTGTTAATAGGCGTTTGTAATGCGACCAACTCAATATTCTCCACGGTGTAGAGAATATTTCGGGAAAGGTTTGATAGAACAATCGGTAATTATAAAGACTGGGGACTGAAAAACCCTTACCGAACTCCTTGGTAAGTTCCGCTGATAATTCCTTGAACAGTTGTGTCCCGTAGTCGGCTCGTTCTTTTCCTTGCTGTTCCTCTTCCACGATGCGTTTGCCCATTTGCCAATAAGCTTCCACCATGGCAGAATTGATAGCTGTATAGGCTTTATTACGAGCTTCGGTTACTATCTGCTTGATTTCACAAATGAAATTTGCACTGTGTAGAGTTATATTATTGTCTTTATCCATTGTCCATAAGTAATTTACTGCAAAGGTATGAAAAAAGCAGGATAAATCATCCTGCTTTCTTCATACACTCACATCAAGCCTATAAAGCGACCGCTATTTCCTCATTCGTTCTTTATTCTCATCACGTTCCATTTTCTTATTGAGCTCCTTGCTCATCTTGTCAAGGAAATAGGTACGGCTGCTGTTCTTCCGTTTCTTCATATCGGTGTACATTCCGTAGCAATCACGCAAATCCACTCCGAAGATAGCTCCGAAGAGGGTCGCCAGTTCGGTGATGGGTGCGTTGCCGTTGTTGATGCACTTGCTGCTGCCAAGCGCATAGACCAGCTCCGACAATTCCACCACGCTGCCCGTCCATTCGTATGACCCTTTTACTTTAAGCAGGTTGATTTCCGTACCTTCCCGACCATACTGTAAACAGGTACGTCTGAACGATAGGAAGGCATATAGCATTTCCATAGCGATAACCTTCGCCACGAGATTGTCGTATCCGGTAGAGAACTCAATGTCGTCATTGAATGAGCACATATCCAGATCAATGACCATCTGTTGCTTGTCACGCAAGAAATAGAAACCGTCCATGTGGGTGCTACCACTGCGGTAGTATTGGAAGAAAGCCACGTGGCGGTCGAAGAATATCTTCAGTTCCTCCTGCCGCTTTTCGTAATAGTCGTCCAATGTATCGTTGTCGATGGGACGTTGGCTCTCAATGTGCAATATCTCATAGAAATAGATTAGCCGACCAAGCAGTGTCGGCTTTTGATACTTGAAGAAATGGATTTCCTCAGCTTCACTCTCGAATGGATTGGCTGAAAGGAATGATTTAGTTTCGGTTAACCTCTCTTTGAGGAAGCCAATCATCATTTTACAATCCTCTATTATCAGCTTCCCGTTCAGGTCTATGGGTGACATCTTCGCATCCACTTCCTGTATTATATCATCATATTTACTCTGCATTCAAATTCTGTCGTTTTAAATTCGGTGCAAAGTTACAAGCTATCAATCCATTGGCTTTTATATCTTTTGAGATGTTTTTTATAGATTGTGAGACAAATCGATATTCTCATTACCCTCCAACAATGTTTTCCTTATGTTGCTTGGTATGTCGCCGAGGTGCTGTCTGCAGAAAGCGGTGAAGTGTGCGGAGGATGAGAACTTGAACTCGTCTATAATGTCCACGAAAGGAATATAATCAAGCGACAAGCGGTATTTTATATGCTCCGCCCGTTTCTGCATCAGCCATTTGTAGGGTGACGTGCCAAACTCCTTTTTGAATATCTTGCGGAAATTGTGAAGCCCGTAGCCGCACATCTCGGCTAACTTATCCGTAAACTCGGCCTTGCGGTAGTGTGTCAGTACAAGTGTCTTGAACGGTACCTGCTCGTCTGTCATCGAATGAAAGAATGAGCGCAGCTCGTCCGGGTCAAAGTAACGTGTGAATACCCAAATCAGTTCCTTGTGTTTCAAGTGCCAGATGTTCGGGTCGTGTTTCTCATCCTCAATATAGGAAGTTACACTGCTCATTAAAGCTTGGAATGAACCCGGAGCAGTCAGTTTGCAACAATAGATTTTGGGATCCGTGTGCTTGTGGGTATAAAGATAAGAGAGAATACATTTTTCGGATCGGCATACGGTATTATTGAATTTATGCACAAGCAGTCTCACATCACTCAGTGCAGTGCCGCTGCACTCGCTTTGACGGGGTACGAACATAATCTCACCGGCACAAAGTATCTCATCGTGGAAAAGTGTGCTGGTAATTCGTGCGTGTCCGCTTTGGCAGTAGATAAGGTAGTTGATATTTGCATCATCATTATGAACTGTCTCGCCGAGTTGAAAGTTCTTCAGCTCAAAAAGACAGTCGGATGGTGTCTCGTCACAAAGATTGAATTTCTGTTTTTGTATGCAGTTAAAGCTCATTTTTATATGTTTTATACTTAGAAGCAACCTACCTTTTATGCCTAAATTCCAGCATTGGTTGTTGATTGCCACATAAATATCAAAAAAGCTGTCCCTTGACTTTTTAGGGCTTCGGGGCAGCTGAGTGAGATATAATGTCTGTGAAAATTTAAAAAATGTGCCGCAGTCTTGCTCCCGTGCGGCTTGGGAGATTACATTAATCCGTAGTGCCATCCGCCTTTACCTTCAGTGTGGGGGCGGAGCTGCCATTATCCGTCCAGCAGTCCTTCACGTTGTAGATCGTGCCGTCTACGGTGAAGGTGGTGGTGTTTGCCGGGTTTGCCACGATGCCGTAGAGGACCGAAACTTCCACACCATCGGTGGTGTTCTCATCTTTATTGTTGCATTGGATGCAGGTAATAGTGCCGGAACCGCTATTGTAAGCAAAGAACGGCAGGGTGGATATATCGGCGGCACCACAATACGAAAGCTTGCCTGTTTGATATATATTCCCAATCATGCGGCCGCCCCACGGACTCTCTTTTTTAGTTAATGTACCGGTGAAGTAGCAGCCGGAGATGGTACAGGAGGTTTCGGAATAACCAACAATACCACCCGGGCAATAGTCATTAGCGGCATTCGGTGCAGAAACAGCACCCGTGACATAACAAGCATAGAAGGATGAATTTACGGCTTCTCCTGCCAGGCCGCCGGAAAAAGCAGTACCATAAATTCCCCGCACTGTGGCCGTACTGCTGCATCGTGTCATTTTAGTATTCGATAGCTTACCGGCAAGACCGCCTGCACGTATAGCGACTGTCACTGAGGACGTGCCTGTGACATGGCAATTGTCAATATAGATTATTCTGGTATCAGGCCCTCTATAGGTTTCGCCTAACAAAGCTCCTGCATACGAACCGGAGGAACCAGCTGATATCTTGACATCCTTAAGAATTACATTCTTTATTGTCACTCCACAATTCACATACCCGAAAAGACCTGGATTTATTATTGAAGTCGAATTCATTGTCAGATTGCTGATGGTGTGTCCTTGCCCGTCGAAAGAGCTTTTCATACTTTTCTGACTGTTTGTTGCATTGCCTATCGGTATCCATTCCTCACCTGCGAGGTCGATATCGGCAGTCAGAACTACGTTGGCAGCTATGGAAGTGCCGCTATTCACGTCTGTGGCAAGCTGCATAAGTTGTTCCTTTGTGCCTATTTCGAGCACATCGTAGTCATCAGGGGCAGCGATGGTGCCGGGCAGCCACGGACAGCGGCCGGCATTGGAGGTATTGTCCGTCCAGGCGGCAGCATCGGTAAAGAATCGTTTGCTGGCGAATGCACCGGTGGAAGAATCGTATTGGCGGACAGAGAACGAACCGTTTGTGGCAGGGGCTATAATATTCTTCAGGGTTGCATAATCAGCCACTCCCGTCTGGCAGCCGGTGGTATGGCTTGCGTTTATATCTCCCACCTGCGTGGAAGCGCACCATTTGCCGGTTAACGAACCGGAGTATCCGCCAAAGAGAGGGCGGACGGTACTTCCATCGACCCCGCTCACCGTGCCCGAAGCGTAGGAGGAGGCTACGGAAAGAGGCCCTGCATACCCCACCAAGCCACCGGTCCTGGTGCCGGATGTGGCGGCGACAACTGTGCAACGGGTGCCACAGGCAAATAGATAACTATTATCAAACTCAATGCTTCCCACCAAGCCGCCTACACGGGTGGCACCGGCCACTTTTCCGTCCACCGTACAGCCATAGATTAAAGACTCCCTCATAGAGCCACACAGCCCGCCGGCGTAGGAATCGCCACGTACATCGACATTCGTCAGATGCAGATTGCTGATGGTGGAACGAATGAGGCCTCCAAACAGACCTGCGGCATATCCCGGTCCAAATCCCGGTCCAACTCCCGGTCCAAAGCTGGCATAAGTTCCGTTTGTGCGTACGGTCAGCCCTGTGATGGTGTGTCCGTTGCCATCGAAGTTGCTCCGGAAGCTAGAACCCGCCTCACCTGCTTTCCAATAGCTTATCGGTGTCCAGAGTTTTCCGCTGAGGTCGAGGTTTTTCGTCAGTTTGAAATATTTGCCATTGCTAAAATCAAGGATCTTCTTTGCCAAATATGCAAGGTCTTCTGCCGAGTTTATCTGATAAGGGTCGGCGGCTGTTCCGCTGCCGCCGCTGAAGGATGTAGCTGCATAATCTTCCCAATATCCGAGCATGGTGCCCGAGACTTCGGTTGTGGTCCACGCCTTCACCGTGAGGCCGTCGAGGGCGACGCGGTCGGTGCCGATGGTGAGGGCGTAGGTGTATATCTTGTTCGCCTCAAAGTTCACGGTGGTGGTGTAGGTCAGTGTATTGTTGCCTACTACTATGGAGAATAACTTGTGGTTGGTGGCTAAGCCGGGTATCACGAGGGCGGTGTATTGTGCCTCTAATTCATCTCCTATTGTGCCTGTAGCTGTGAATGGTATCACTTCGGTGGCATTTCCGCTTGGCTTTGCATCGGTATATCCACTTTTCGGAGAGTAGATTTTTGCATTGGTCAGCGTGCCTTCGTTGCCCACGGTGCGTAGTTTGTTTATCTTCACCACTACCTGCGCCGTGCGGTGGGCAAAGGTGAGGGAGATGCTGCCATCAGTTGGCTTTTCGCTGAATGCGCCCGTAGTGGCGGTCATATAGTTGGCAGCCTCCAATGCTGTCAAGCTGCTTTGCGTGGTGGGTAGCGTGAAAGTGTTGTAAGTAACCTTGTCATTGACAGGAAAGGCGGCATAGTAGGTTACGGGATATGTGTTGCCCCAATATAGCTGTGTGTTAGGTGTCCAGCCGTTGTCGCTCTTGGTATAAGTGTATTTGACACTACCGGCGGCATCGGTGGAGAGGGTTATCGCATCTCCGTTGGCAAACTCGGTGGCATCTATGTTGGCACGTGATTGTGCCGGAGTGTCGCCTCCCACTGTGGCTGTGGCTATCTGTACGGCATTGGCGGCGGTGCGGTCAGTGTCCGTCAGTTCTTCGGAGCAGGCGGTGGCAAGCAGCATCACGGCTGCCAGCATCGCGCTGCTTATGGTGTGTATTCTTTTCATTTCCATGATTTGTTAATGGTGATTGATGCGTTCATTCTCTGGGTGGCTGTTGTGCTTTGCAAAGCTCTTGTGGCTGCGGGCAGGCTCAGGGTGAGGGTGACGTGGTCGCCTTCGGCAAGTTTCAGCCCCGTGGTGTCGTCCGCATAGTAGTTGTAGGGCTTGCCGCCGATGGTGGCGGTTATCAGCCACGAGCCTGCGTCTATTGCCTGCGGCACGATGTAGTAGTCGGGGCATTTGCCGTCGGCGGCTGTGAGCGCTGTGGATGATGCTTTGTCGCCCGTGGTGGCTACGGCTCCCGTGTTGATGGTGAGCGTGCCCGCGGTGTAGATGTCGCGTAGCGTCACGGCGGTCGGGGTGACGGCGTTGTCGGAAGCATCTTTAAAGGCGATGGTGAGTTTGCACATCTTGTGCTTGTAGTCGTCTTGCGCCACGATAAGCCTGCCGTCAGTCAAGAGTTCGCTCACCGTCCGGCTGTGGTCGGCATTGATGGAGGCGTAGCGGTAGTCGTTTACTGCTTCATCCGAGCCGTTGTTAAGCATCAGTTTATCGTCGAGGGTAGGAGTGTCGGCGGTGTATGGCGAGTAGATAATGATGTGGGGAGTTGCTGTTTGCGAGTACCATGTGTGGTCTATCATCCAATTGCTTGCCGCGGACACTTTCAGGTTGTAGACATTGGTGATGTCTGCATCGGCATAGTCCACGAGGATGCCTGCCACATCGTCGATGCCTGCATCGGGCAGGGCGATGTTGGTGGTGTTGCCGGTGGCGGTTGTGTTTTCGCCCCATGCACCGATGGTGATGCCGGTGATTTCCACCTTGTCCTTGCCCACTTTCAGGTTAAAGTTGTAGAGATGTCCGGTTGAAAATGCAGTTTCTTTGTCGATGTGGACATCCTTCGTTTCACTGTTCACGGTAATGGTCATCAGTTTGTCGCCTGCGGCGTAGGTGCCGGGGGTTACTATCGCTTCGTATTTATACAACTTCTTGTCCGAGGTATCTTCCGTTTTCAGCGGAGTGATATTTGTTTCACTTCCGGTCAGTGTCCACGCATCGGCTGAACAGCTTACGCCGCTACCTTTTGAGATAATCTTCTCACCGCTGATAGTGGGCAGCGTGCTTCCGAACTCTGTGCCATACCCGGTAATGGTGATGGTGACTTTGCACATACGGTGCTGCAACGTGAAGTTCACGGCGGCGCCATGTGCGGTGGTGAGGGGTTGCGCGTCGGAGGTCATATAGTCGGCGGCTTTCAACTTACCGGCATCGCTTTGGTCGGCGGTCGTGCCGTTGATATTCGGCAAAGAGAATTTGGTTGCCGTTATGGCATCGTCGGAAGGATATACAGCCGTCAACGTGGCGGGCAGCATCAGCGAGAGGTAATTCTTGTTTTCGGAGGTTTGCCAACTGCCGTCGCTGCCGAGGGTGAAGACGGTGTTTTCTGTGTTACCGCCCATTGCGGCAAACACTTTCACTTGGTCGCCGGTGGTGAAGTTGTCGTTATCATCGCTGCCGATGCTGCGTGTGGTGAATCCCATGGTCACTTGCTGTGGCGTGGAGGGTGTCTCGGCTCCATCATCCAGTGTAGATGTGCAGGCCACGAGCAACAAGAGCGTTGCCCCCAATGTCAGTCTTGATAAAATCCTTTTGTCCATATCGTTATTATTTATTGTTATCTCTATGTTGTGAGCAGGAAGGGAACACGTCGCCGTGTGCCGTATCTATCGGCCGTTCAACCCTGCCTGCCCTGTGTGTTGCGGTGATTAGCCTTGTTGAGCTTCACCGGTGACGGCTATTCGGGTGTTACGTCAAATGTGATGAAGGCGCATACGGTATTAGTAAACCCATCAGGGGTATTGTATTGATAGCCCAATGTAAATACCTTCGTTTCTTTGTCATAGGTGTAATTTGTTAAATATTGGGCACCATCTGAATTGACAATAAAACCGCCTCCTAACATAGATAATATATTAATGTCTTGGTCGCCATTCTCCTCCTTCGTTATAATCGTAAATGAGTTGGGGCGTAGTGGCACTAAAGCTTCCATATCGGCCAATGTAGCAACTTTACTTCCCCACGGAGTGATGACAGCAGTCATTGCATTATACTTTAAACCGCCAGCTTTGCCACCTTTTAGCAAATAGATATCATCAGTACCATTTGTCGTATCTCCACAATACGGATTGCGGCTTATCAACCGGTAGTTATCAAAGTCTGTTATGCCGATCACCACGCAAGGGATTCCACCGGCATAGTCTCCGGTCATGGCTTCTACTTTGTAAGTCAGCTCTTTGCCGGGATAGAAAAGTTTGTCGGTGGCTGCGCTCCATGCGGTAGTGTAAGCGGTGGCATCGGCGGTATTGATAAGGATTTTGGTCAGGGCGGTGCATTTCGACCAATCGGCAGAGGGAACAGTGCCCAATGTGCCGGAGGTGCCGGAATAGTTTACCCCGCGCAGGTCGATGCCGGTGAGGGTGGTGGTGGCGGTGAGTTTCGCCATATCGTCGGCATTGAGCGAGCCGTTGACGGTGAGGGTTGTTCCACCATCGAGGGCGGCAGTGATGTGTTCGGCTGTCAGTGCGCCGGCTTTATAGAGGGTGACAGTATTGGTGGCGGGGGATACTTCAACTGTAGGTTCGGCTTCGCCTCCGGTGATTATACCACCGTTTGTCCAGTTCTCCACTTTTACCTCCCCGAGTTCAACCACATCTTTACCAACTTTCACGTTGTAGGTGTAGCTTTTCCCTGCTTCGAGGGCAGGGATGCCTTTCACGGTGAGAGTATGTGTAGTTTTGTCGCCATCTTTTGTCACGGTAATGGTCATAAAGTTGGCAGCAACGTTAAAAGTAGTTGGGATGAGCAACGCATAGAAAGCATTGTCGGTGTGCTTGTAGCTGCTCACACTGACAGGATCTCCGGCTGCTACACCGCCGGTATATCCGGTAGCGTTACTTCCTACGCTGATGGCTGTAACTGTGTATCCCGTCTCGAACTGATTATTAAAAGATGTGTTGATAACCACACGTGCCGTCTTGCGTTGCAAAGTCAAACTTACGTTATCGGCTTTTGCCACACCGGCAGCTGTGTAGGTCATATAGTCGGCAGCGGTCAACTTCTCAAGGTTGCTTTGGTCTGTCGGCAACGTGAAAGTACTAGCCGAAATGCCATCGCCCACAGGGTAATAGGCACTGAAGTCCATCGCGGTAGTTTCCCACTTCAAGTATTCCCCGGTGGTGGCAGGTGTCCATGCCGTGCCGTCATATTTATACTTTATGGCTGCCTGTGTACCAGCGGCAACACCTATTAGGTCGCCTGAGTTAAACTTGGCTTGCTCTTCTTCAGTACCGATAGGATTGCTTCGTGAGATAGGAATGCCCTCACCTACTGTGGCGTTGATGCGCACGGCATCTGGGTCGTTCATGTAAGCCGAATTGAAGTCCTCGTCGTTGCTGCACGCAGCCATTGCAAGCAATAAGGCGGCAGCAGAAATATATTTCATTGTTCTCATTTTTTACTCTTATTATATCTGTTAGTATTCGGTCGGTTTATTCAGTTTCGATGTTACCGCCTGTTCCCTCAGTCCAATCTTTGGCTGATAAAGAACCCAGCGTTACCATGTCCTTGCCTGCTGTGAGGGCGAGGGTATGTTGCTTACCACTCTCTAATATTACAGCATCGGTGGAAGTCCACGTATATTCCTTGTTGTTGATTGTGAATGTTACCGAGAATTTGTTTGCCGCTACTGTTTGAGGTACAAGTATCACTTCGTAGTTGGCTACTGCGTTGGTTGTGGTACCGCTGCCGGGGGTGTAAGAAGCGGCAAAGGGGGGGATGGATTTCACTCGGAATCCCGTAAGGTCAAAGACACTGTTTATCGAGGCGTTCCAGTTGAATTGAGTAATTGTTCCGTTTACCATCAGCTCGCTGATAGGGTTTGTGGCGGTGCCGGGTGTGGTGTTCAGCTCTGTACCGAGGGTGATGGATAGGTTCACTTTCGACATGATGTGCTTGAAGGTGATGGGTAGCTTGCCGTTCACCAAGTCTTTGGCAGGGTCTATTTTCGTAGGCTTCATGTAGAGGATGTCGCTGAATAGGAACGATGACTCAGAACTTTGGGTGAGTGATACATCGTATGCTATATCGGCAGTAAACTGCGCTTCAGTGGTATGGGTACCCTGCTGACTTAGTGCCGTCACGGTAACCGGCTGTGTACTGTTTTGCCACAGCATCGTAAGCGGGGTGCCTATGTTTCCATCCGTATAGCTGCTCCACACGTCATTCGGCTTATAGTAAAAGCCATAGTAGCTATAATTACTATTGGCAGCATTGTCTATTTTAATATTGAAACGGTCTATATTCCCCGTTGTCATCCCAGCACGGGTCATTGGAGCATCGATGTTGGTGGTAACACGTATCACGCCATCGGCAGGGAAGTTTGAGTTCTCATTAAACTCGTCATTGTTCGAGCAGCTGCCCAAGGTCATTGCCCCGGCGATGGCTGCCATCATTAAAAGATTCTTTGCTTTCATTTTATTTCTTTTTTGCTTCGTTACAATGTTATTATTGTTCTTTTTGTCTTGTCCCTTGCAAGACAGGGGCTGGTTTCTTGCCGTTGTCTCCCCCGTCTGCTTTGCTCAGGATGTAATGGATTTTAGGGTACTACATTGCCGTCATCGTCCACGTACTTGATGGCTTTCCAGCCGGAGTACAGAGTGGATGAATCTAATGTGTATCCCCAGCTGCTGCCTGATACCTTCGGAGTGGCATCGCCTGCGGCATTCTCCTTCTTGTTCTGATGCAGGTAGAGGGTGGGGACGGTGCCGGTGGTAAATCTATTAAAGAAGGCATAGTCATGCATCGTGATGCTTGCCGAAGTGGTGAGATACAGGCCTCCAGTTACTTTGGTATTAGTGAACATATTCTTCATCAGATAGGTGCACTGGGGCAGGCGAATGTCTCCGCTCACGGTGAGAATACTCAAGGCATCACTGGCATCATTTGTGGAGCAGGTAGTCACTTGGGGTAGGTTCACGTCCGACACTGTGCCGCAGCTATAGAAGACCTTGTCGTTTAAACTCTGGAGCACAGGGGCATCGATGCTGCCCAAAGAGGTACAGAAACTGAATCCGTGATTTCCGATGCTTGTTGCTGCGGAGAGGTCAATGCCGGTGAGAGAGGTACATCCGTCAAAAGCATTCGCACCGATTGTCTGAACCTCACCAAGATTGATGCTTGTGAGATTGGAGCAGCTTGTGAAAGCATGGTCTCCTATCTCAGTGACTGCATCGGGCAGGGTGACGTTTATCAGGGAATTGAGGCCGACATAGTTATCCTGTTTATACGGACTGAACGCCCCAGTGGGCAGTGCCGTCAGTCCGGTCACTGCACTGAGGTCGAGGGTGACTAACTTCGGGGTTGCACCACTTGTGATTTGCTTGTCCGCCCACGTGCGCAGGGTGGTGAAGTCGGCATCATTCATGGAGCCGACTATGTTGAGCGCACCTTCCGTACTGATGGCTGCGGCAATGGCAGCATCGGTCAGTGCACCCGCCTTGAGGAGGGTCACGGTGTGGGTGGAGGCATCTGCGCTGACGAATACTTCTTCCGCCTCTCCGTTGTCGTCTATCACGCCGCCCGATGTCCAGTCTTTTACCACCACCGATGAAATTTCGACTTTGTCCTTACCTATGGTGAGGTTGTAGAGGTAGCTCTTGCCGGCTTCCATGGCGGGGATGTCGGTCACGGTGAGGGGGGTGTTTTGGTTGATGAAGCTGTCGTTGTTGCTGACACTTCGTCGGAGAACCGTCAGAAAGGGTACGTCAGACCGTCCTGTGCCGGGGATGACGAGGGCAGTGCATATGTCATCTTTCTTCATGTAGTCGAAATTGTTGCCTGACACTTCTTTCGGATTTTTGTTGGCTTCGGCAGTGGTGGGAATGCCTCCGTATTGGCTGAATACATAGACTAGAAACGATTCGTCGGCGGCATCTATCTCGCTACCCAAGGCGTTGATTTTCACCTGCACGCGTGCCGTCTTCCGCTCCAGGGTGAGGGAGGCTGTGCCGTTATCGCCCGGGGTCACGTCGCCCGTGTAGGTCATATAGTCGGCATAGCCGATGTAGGCACCTCCGTCTGCACTCCCATACTGATCCGCCGGCAGGGTGAAGGTGGTAAAAGAGGCGCCGTTGTTCTCTTCCATATTATTGGTGTGCGGTGCGGGATAAAAGGCTTCCATCTGTATGGCTGCGGTGCCGTTCATCCATTTGAGGTACTTGCCCGTTTCGGGTGTCCAAGTGGTGCCATCCGCACCGAGTGTATAGGTCACGGCTTCCTGACCGGTGGCTGTGGAAGCGAGCACTATCTTGTCGCCTGCAAGAAACTTCTGCTGGTCGGCAGCGGTGGAACTTTCCGGGGCGGTGCGGGTGAATACTCCGCTGCCCACGGTGGCGGAGATACGCACGGCAGTGGGGTCGGTGGCGAAGTTGCCCTCTCCGATTACTTCATCTTGGGTAGTACATGCCGTCATGCTCATCGTTAGGGCTATAACAGCCGTTATACCTTTGCATATATTCTGTTTCATTGTTCTAATTTTTTTCTGTTATTGCTCATTTGTTATTCCGTCTCCAGTTGTCCGCCGTTCACTGTTGTCCACGGTGAGGAAGTAAAGCTGCCCGGAGTGACGACGTCTTTGCCCACTGTAAGATTGAGGATGTAAGCTTTGCCGCTCTCGAAGGTGTACTTGTCAGAGGTTCCGGCGTTTCGGTAGGTGTAGGTGTATGCCTTGCCGTTGCTCAGGGTGATGCGGAGGGTGAAGACAGTGGCTTGCGGCACTACGATGGCCTCAGTGGCGGCATCTACTCCGGCAGCGGTTTCACCGGTTAGGAGAGTCTCGGGGTGCATGGTGATGTCGGTGGCTGTTATGGCGTTATCTACCGTGGCCACTCCTGCAAGCGTTTCGCTGCTCAAATTGATGTTATACCGTAAGATGGTGCCTTGCAGCAGAACGGAGGTGACGGTGGGCAGGTTGACGGCGTCTTGCGTCAGCTCAGTGCCGTAGCTCAACGCCACACGCAGCTTGGAGAGTACGTGGTTGAACTTCACCACTACTTTCTTCGTTGCGGCGTCGTAATAGATGTCGTTGGTGGGGACGGGCGCATTCGGCGTCACCACGCTCTTGGCGTAGAGGAAGTCGGAAGGTTCCGATCCATCAGTCGACTGGTCATCTCGTAAATTATTAAAATAAGTATTGGTAAGTGTAGCATAATAATAATATCCCCGATATGCAATCATCGTCACGGGTTGGGTGGCAGACTGCCACAGCATCGCTAGTGGGGTCGCCATCGCATTATTCGTGTATGCCTCCCAACTGCCATTCGGGTTCACCATATACAAATTGTTGTAAGAATACTTGCTTGCACCGGCATTGGTGACGAAGAGGCCGAAGGATTTACCACTCTCAAGCTCTCCTGTGGGCATTCCCGCCCTTGTCTTTGCCGCTGCATCACCCACGGTGACGGAAGCGATGGCGATGGCATTGTCGTCGGGCAATACGTTGGTTTGCATCATGTCGTCGTCATTGTTCGAGCAGCTGCCCAAGGTCATTGCCCCGGCGATGGCTGCCATTGTCAAAAAGTTTTTTATTCTCATTTTCTGTTATTTTATTATTATCATTTGGTTTATTCCTGTGCCTCGCCACCGTTGATGGTAGTGCCTTCGCCCCAGTCGTTGATGCTCACGCTGCCAAGGGTAATGCCGTCACGACCCACAATGAGGTTCACGGTGGTGTATTTGCCGCTTTCCAGCTTCACAGTGCCGGTGTAGGTGTAGTCCTTCTCGCCAATCTTGATAGCAATCGTGGCATCGTTGCCAGCTTGCGGAACCATGATGGACTGGTAAGTGGTGTTGGCGGTAGCAACAGGAAGCTCAATATTTGTAGCATCTTCGGCGGTAACAGTGGCACTCTTAGTCAGATAATTCACAGTGGCTTTGCTTTTGAGATTACCTGTTGTTACACTTTCCACTTTGGGAGTAGTTGCCCATTGGTTGCGGAAGCTAAGGTTCACGATAAGTTTAGCCATCACGTGATCGAACTGTAAAGGTACGGCAGTGTTGGTTGCGGTGAATCCGGCATTGTCAGTTCCAGTGTTCACAGCCACTAATAGGTCGCTTTGCTCTTGCTTGGTTACATCCAGCGTGTAGGCATCCGCTGTGAAGTCGGTGATTTCCTTGCTCGGATAAACACCCAAGAAGAAATGAACCGAACTCATGTCTTTCCACAACATCTGCGGAGAGGCACTCCATTTTGTGCCGTCGTAGGTGTTGACGGAGTTGTTCACCACCATTCCGTCCGCATTTACCACATCGGCACTGCCAGTCCACGCATAGACGCTGATTTGGTCATCTTTCGCAAAGGACTGTGTGCCGTCGTCGGCGGTAGCGGTTCGTGTGAGTGAGCCGATGCTCGTGTTCACGGTGATATACTCGGCGATCTCTACGCCGCCGTTCTCGTCGTTGCTGCAACTTGCGAGAACAAATGTTGCCGCCATAGCAGCGAGGATTGAATTGGAAATTCTCATAATCAATTAAATTTATATTATTGTTATACGTTGTCTTCTATTTGTTCGGGTTCAATATCTCCCCCTCGTCCATCTCGCCTTCCGCCCATCCGTTGATGGTGGTGATGGTCACGGTCATGTCGGGACGGAATACGTCAAACACCACTTCGGGCGTGTATGTACCACCATTCTCTATAACCGGTGCCGTGGCATCGAACGTGATAGTCTCGCCATTGTCATACCGGAAGGTGAATTGCAGCAATGTCGGCACGGCATCTATCCCTGCACGGCTCTGTGCGTTCACCACGGGCATCAGCCGCTTCATGGGGAAGGATATTACGCCGTCCTTCGGTGTGACGCTGCCCAAATCGGCTACATCGGGGTAAGGGTTCAGTTGCGAGCTATACGGCAGGAAGCTCTTCGCCACATTGGTAATCTTCGCTTCCACCTTCGTTACATTGGCAGGCACTCCCTTGATGGTGAATTGCATCTCGGCAAGGATGCGGTTCATTGCCACCTCCGTGTGTGTGGTGCCGTCGCCTTTCACTGTCACCTTCTGTACGCCATAATGGGCGTGGGCAGGCGAAGCCGAAGCTTCGTTCAGCGTGAAAGCCAGCCCTTCGTAAGGTTTTATACCATTACCTATGGCTTGGTCGGCGGAGAATGGAGTCACAAGGTTTGTGGCTGTTATCAGTACATACTCCCCCGCATCCAATGCAAGTGCGGATGATGAAAGTTGCTTCATGTCGGTATGGTGGTACTCGTTCACTAACAATCCGTCTGATTGGTACACCCACAGACGAATGTCGCTCGCGGTATCGTCACCCGGCATAACAAAACTTACGACCAGTCCATTTTCATCCTTGTGCGCATCTTTGTCGCAGGCTGAGAAATTTAACAGCATTGCGAGTGCTACACCTATTGTTAAAATTGTCTTATTCATAACATTCCTCCTTATTTATTATCGGTAGTGTCTGCACGTCGTGCTTTCTCTGCATCCGTTCCGTTGTAGTCGCTTCCGGCACCTTTTGTATTGATTCGCCCTGCCGCTATACCTTTATTAGTTAGCCAGTTCTTCACAGCTTCGGCACGGCGTAGCGAGTAGCGGGCGTTCACCGTCTTCGATCCTTTTGCATCACACCAACCCGTGATGGCTATCTTAGCATCGGGGTTCTGTTGCAGCGTCTCGAGCAATGTTTGCAGTTTGGCGTGCTCGCTCTTGGCAATGCTTGTGCTGTTGAACACGAAATAGATAGTCGGGAACACAAGTTGTGCATCCTCTTTGGTTTCTGCTGCCGAGACGGTAGTTTCCGTCTTATCCGCTTTCGCTTTGATGGAAACGGATTCAAGTTGCTTTTCTTCAGATTGTATTTCCGGTTGTGCCGGGTTCTCTGTTTTTTCGGGGCAAACGGTAGGTGCAATCTCTATAGCCTCTGTCGCCACAGCCTGTTTCGTTGCTTTTGCTTTGCCGCATTTGCCAAACGTCCAGCCAATGCGTACACCGCTTTCCCATACGTAATTGTTCTTGTGGCGGTATTCCGGAGCGCCGTCCATACGCTTGCCTGTCAGGTAGGTGATGCCGCTGTAAATGCCTATTCCAAGATTCTTGGTAATGCGGTAGCCAGCTTGCATATTTCCACCTGCACCCAGATGCCAGTCTGTACTACCTTTCAGCACCTCGGCATTCTCTGAAATCGTTTTTATCGTTGCTCTTGTACCCACGGCAGCCAGCAAAGGCGAAACTTCGAGCGTCCAGCGGCTCTGCTTGGTACTCTTGAAAAGCCCGAGCAGGTTCACATTGAGTTGCACTCCGTACTGTTGCAGGCTGACGCTGCTTTTCAAGTCTTCATAGCCCCAACCCACCATTCCAGCCACGGGTGCATTGTAGCGAGCACCGTCCGCACCCAGCCAATAGCCTTTCTCGATGCAGCAATCTTGCGCCGAAAGTGCAGTTTTTCCCCATTTCATCGACACCTCTGCCGACAACACGGGATTGAAGCGATAGCCTCCATACACACCGCCGGCAAATCCGGCACGGGTCTTGTCCGCCCCGAACGAGCTGAATGTACTCACTCCGAACGGTACGCCGCCCTGCACACCGGCATACCACGCCGAGCTTTCAGTGGTGGTTTGCGCCAACACGCTCGTGCTACTGCCGCAAAGCAGTAGGCACAGGAGCAATGCAACGGTTCCACATAAAGATTGTTTTCTGTTCATTATCTGTTTCATTATTGTTTTCGTATAATATCTGTTTTATCTTTTCTGGTGGGATTCTGCTTGCAAATAAGCATATCAATGCTTTCCTTTTCGAGTTGTTCCAATATTAACTTGTGTCCGATAGCATCCAACACATTATCGAAAAGGCGGAAGTAGACTACTTTACGAAACATTAAATCCGTCGGTTCTCTCATCTCTACGCGATAATGGAGATTGAGAATGTCGGTGGATATATATACCTTGAGATAGTCTTTTCTAAAGAAGAAAGTCACGGTTATTACACATCATCGTTTTTTAATTTGGGTACAAAAATACTATATTAGGTAGGAATAGGAGTTTCGAAAACGTCATAATCGTCGTGCAAAATCAAAACTCCAACGCTTTTTCTGCGAAAAATCAGTCGTTTTCAGGTTTTTGCCTGTAAATTCGTCTAAAAAGGAAGATTGTTCTTAACTTTGCATTTTAAAACGAAAATAGATATGTTCGATATAATATATTATAATTCGCTCGTCATAGCGTGGGCGGTTCTCTTTATTTTTGCCTTGGTACTCTTCTTTGGAAAAGTGCCACAGACCGATATTTACCGTTCCTATAACAAGTCTCGGAAGATACTTGCTGTTGCCATGTTCTTCTGGGGAGTACAGATCCTGTTACAATGGTTGTTCAACTTCAGAACAGAGTCTCCGCATATAGCTTCGGCGCTTAATATCACATGCTATTATATGGCAGCCATCCTCTTTGGTATGGCATACATATCCCTGCTTGATGCAAACTATATATCCCGGCGGCAGATGCGAGGTAACTTCTCTAAATGGAGCATCGTGTGCGTGGCGGTATGGAGTGCAATACTCCTGCTTCAAGGGACATATAGGTATGTGGTATTGATTGCTTCTGCCCTGTTCTTTTTGGGTGATGCCGCCCGTATAGCATGGATTTTCTTCCGCACGTACCGCAAGGCTGTTCGTGAGATAGATAACTACTATTCAGAAAACACCGATGCCTTTATCCGCTGGATATATCGCAGCACCTTCGGCATCGTCTTCTTTGGGCTGATAGGTGCCGTTATGGCTTTTGCTCCGAAATGGGCGGTGGGTATTTATATGAGTGCCGGAATCGGAATGTTCGTCTATATCTTTATGTCACTGCTCAACTACTCACTCAACTGCGAAAAGGTAAGCGTGGCAATGGCAGAGGCGTTGCCGGAAGTGTCGCCTAACGAGACGGTAGTCCTGTCGGATGACGATATGGCCCAGAGATTGGAGGAGTGGGTCAGTAAGGAATATTACCGGAATTACGGCATCACGATGGAACAGCTGACCGAATATTTCGGGTTGAGTCGCAACACACTATCGGAGTACTTCAACCACACCTTACACATCTCTTTTCGCGATTGGATTACCGGTCTGCGCATCGCTGATGCCAAGCGTATGATGATTGAAGAACCCTCCATTACGATGGACGAGGTGGCACAACGGGTTGGATTCTCCGGCAAATCCTATTTCAGCACGGTATTCAAGCGTTGTGAGAAAGTAACCCCCTCCGAGTGGCGGAAAAAGCAAGAGGTGTAAAGTGGCTTTCCAAATTGAGAAATATAGTTTGGCTAAAAAATTGATATTATGGAATAGCCGAGTAAAGCAATAAAAAGGTCGGCTATAGGTTTGAATTTAGCCGACCTTATATATATTTATAGTCCAAATCTCTTGGATGAGACCTTGTTATTATCCTTAATAATCATATTCTCTCTGACAGACGCAACGGAATCGGATGTTTTAGAAATAGAATGGGATTCATTCTCCTTTGATTGCTCATGTTCGCTGTCTTGTGGTTGTGCAGGTGGAGCGAGTGTCAATTGAATTTTCCTCTCTAATGTAGCCACTTCAGATTTCAAGGTTCTGAGTTCTTCCTCTTTTTTCCAATTACCACCGACAATCTCACGTAGCGTAGGCAAGTCCTTTTCTAATTTGGCATTTTCAGATTTGTACTGCTCCATGAGTTTTGGAATACGGTCAAGTGCATTGAGAAAATTGGTTGCTGCCGCCTTATGGTCTGCCATTGCCAACTGACCATTATTGTAGGTGTACTTGTACACACCTTCAATGAAGAATCTATTTTGCTTTACCTCCATACCCTCACGGATTGACTTTTCAGTCTTTACAAGGATAGGAAAGCCGTACAGTTCTCCAATCGGAAGATACTCTCCGTTCGTAGTAGCATTCTTGGCTATCTCCTGCAACTTCGTTCCGACACTCTTCACATCGGTAGCCACCCAACCATCCAATTTAACGGGGTTTCGGTAATAACCATCGACATCGGTTTGCACACGAGAGGTGAAAGCTTTGTAATCAGCCGTCATATTACTGATACGCTCGTTGTTGCCCTCGATGGTTTTGGTGTATGACTCCAATTTGTAGGTTGAGCCGCTTTTGTCTTTATAAAAACTCTTACGCTCGCTCTCCAATGCCGCCACACGCTTATCCAACTTCGCCTTGTCCAACAAATCGGTGTTTCCCGAAAGTATAGCCATATACTCCGAGAAGTTCATTCCCGACTTCTCATCCATACTGCCCTCATCAATGGTACGAGCACCCATAGCACCAGACTTTAATTGAGATATAAAAGTCTGCTTGCAGTGCAGAAGGTTGAACTTGTAGCTGTCCAATGACTTCTCGACGGCATAGATAACCACATCCACCTTGTTGTCTGCATAGAGTTTTGCAATCTCATTGCCTTTTCTGACCGCACGCCCATCACGCTGCGAGAGGTCTGACGGTCGCCACGGTGTATCGAGATGATGGATGGCGACAGCTCTCCGCTGGGCATTGACACCCGTACCTAACATACTTGTAGAGCCGAAAAGCACACGCACCTTTCCATCGTTCATGGCATCTATCACTGCCTTGCGTGCCTTATCCGTCTTGCACTCCTGAATAAACCGTATCTCCGAAGCAGGTATGCCGTAATCCTCTATAAGTTTCCGTTTTATCTCGCTGTACACACTCCAATTACCCGGCTGATATGTTCCCAAATCAGAGAATACGAATTGTGTTCCTTTCTGTGCATCATACTTGTTGTAGTATCCTGCAATCTGAGCCGCACAATGCGAAGCCTTGTTGTCGGGATGGTCCTCATATTTATTACGGTCAATCATTCGCATATCAAGAGCCATCTTTCGGGCATAGTCGGTGGCGATAAGCATCTTCGCCTTCTCCTCGGTCTCCGACAAAGGTGGTCGTCCCAACAGTTTGGCATCTCCTGACTGTGCGAACTGCATCAGCCGCTCTATAAACTCCGCCTGCTGTGGTGTGGGTGGAATATTATGCAGAATCTCATTCTTCTCCGGTCTGTCCACACCCACATCAGCGGCAGTGCGGTAGTCGGTAATCTCGTTGTAGAACGCCGCCAGCTCCGGCACCTTGATAAAGTAGCGGAATCGCTCTTTTTGCACGATGTTGTTCGTTACGGAGAACTCGAAGTCGGTCGTCTTCTTGGCAAATATTGCCGCCCACGCATCAAAACAGTTGATGTTCTGACGCTCCAACTCTTTTGGTCGGAGATATTTGAACAACAGATAAAGTTCCGTCAAGGAGTTGGATATTGTCGTACCCGACAAGAATGTGGCACCCAAGTCCTTGCCAGTGCGTTCCTGAATGGTACGCAGGGCAAAGAGCATATTGAGTGCCTTTTGACTTCCCTCACTGTTACCCAATCCTGCCACACGGTCGTGACGGGTATTGAAGGTCAGGTTCTTGAATTGGTGCGATTCGTCAATGAACAGGTGGTCGATACCCATCTGCTTGAAGTCCACCACGTCATCCGTGCGTGTCTTTATGGCGTGCTCAATCTTCTCAAGCTTTGCCGTAAGGTTGATTTTCCGCTTCTCCAATCCTTTGAGCATCGCTCTTGACACCTCTTTACCATGTGCTTTCAACACATTCAAGTTTTCCTCCACCGAATCCAACTCCTTTTGCAGAATCTCCTGCTGTATGTCGGTGGGTTGAGGTATCTTTCCAAACTGGTCGTGCGACATAATCACACAGTCCCAATCGTTGTTCTTGATGTTGTTGAAGAACCTCACACGGTTCTGAGGCGAGAAATCCTTTTCCGTGGCATAGAGTACCCTCGCATTGGGATATGCCGTGCGGTAACACTCGGCTATCTCCGCGACATTGGCTTTCAGCCCGATAATCATCGGTTTATGAGCCAATCCGAGTCGCTTCATCTCCTGTGCCGCAAGGCTCATAATCAGTGTTTTACCAGTTCCGACCTCGTGATCCCCGATGCCACCGCCATTCTGTTTGAGCATCCATACGCAGTCCTTCTGACTTTGATAGACCTCTTTAATACCATATTTGTTTTCAAGGCTTTTCAAGTCCAATCCGGGGAATGTCTGATGTGAGCCGTCGTATGTCGGACGCACAAAGCAGTTGAACTTACGGTTGTACATATCCGCCAGACGGTTCTGGAACTCAGGTGACTGCTCACGCAGCCAATCCGAGAAGCCGTTTCGTATCTCGTCAATCTTTGAGTTGGCGAGCTGTATCGCCTCGCTGTCCCTCACCTTAATATCATTGCCATTCTCATCCTTACCGATACTCTTCGTTATATCGGGTACGGTATTGACAAGGGCATTCTTCAGCAGGTTGATACCATCATATTTGCGGTAATATCCCTGCACGGCATATTGATTGAGAATCTTGGCGTTCTTCGAGCCGCAATGTACCGAATACTCATCAATACTCTCGGAGTATGAAATCTTAATATCCGTATCAAACAGATGCTTTATGTATGCGGTGTACATCCCTGTTGGAATCCAACGCTCCCCGAAGTTGAAGTCAAGCTCATCAAAGGTGATAGGTCGAGGCGTGGCATCACGCAGTGCGGCAAGCGATGCCTCCACCTCTGGCATACGCTCATTGCCTTCGTTATTGGCTGCCCAACGGAAGATGTCCTCCATCTTCTCAACCACATTACCCGCAATGAAGCGGTCCTTAATCTCGTAGTTATCAACCAGCGGATTGAAATAAATCCGTCCTTTCAGATTCTCGACAAGTTCCGCCTTGGTATTGCCGCAAAGCGACTCCATATAGTCAAGGTCTATCGCTCCGTGACGGTTGAGTGAGGCGGATAGAGCCTCCTGCGAAGTATCCACGTGGGTAATCTCATTGAGTGAGAATGCCACGGGGTGGTCGAATATATCCGCCTTGATGAACTGCCCATTCTCGACACGCTCCAATGAGAGCATATCACGTCCCGAAGCGTCCATAAGCAATAGTTTTACATTCGCCTTGGCATTCATATAGCCGAAACGCTCCACAAAACTGTCGTAGGATATGTTCAGGCTCGCTCGTTCCTCCTTGTTCTCCTCCCGTGTCTCAGCCTCAAAAGCGTATAGCCTTTGGTAGCTGTCACGCATCGCAATGTATAGCTCCGCTTTCTCGTGTTGGGCTTTATCCAAATCCAACGGATGGAATGTTGCTCCATATCGGGTTACACCTTTCAGATAGCCAACTTGATTATTATCCAATATCAATGAGCCTTCCTTGTGATGAGGAGCCAATGGAGAGGTGAATGGTCTTGGCTGCAACAGATTTTCATCTTGCTTTTCAATCTGCCTCTGCGGAATAGCCAGACCGGTGGCAATCTCCTGTCGTAGTTGTGCCCGACGTTCTGGGCCGAGATTCATCATCGCCTCATAGAATCCGTTGATTGGTGGATTCTCATCCCAATCCAAAGCTGCATAGACCGCATCGGGGTCGTCTGATGCGGTCTGTTGTACTTGTTGTTGTGTCTGTACATGCTTCTCTTGTTGTACAATCAGTTTAGGTGCCTGTTCCTTTATTTTCGGTTGGTCAAATAAAGATTGAGTAACGGCAATCCTTGGCTTCACCTTTTTTGCGGTCTGTTTCTTGGTTTTTCCTGCTTGGGCAGCTCTCTTTTCCTCTTGTGTGAAGTTGAAAAGGTCATAGAGCGACATTATAGGTGGCTCAGCTTCCGGCTTCTCTTCTGTTTTAGTGTTATTCTCCTTTGGTGTATCTACTCCTTTCTGTTCTACTATCTTCTCCTCATTAACGACCTGCTTAGGTGTTTCCGGTAATACAGTCTCCTTTGGTAGTTGCTGCTCCTGATTATGATTTTGCTTTACGCCATTGTATAAGTCCAAATTCAAGCGGGTTGCGAAGTCTGCCGACAATGCTTTACGCATATCATCTGCAATGCCCGAAACACCACCCTCGTGCAGATATACCATTGCAGGTTTGCCATAAGGGTCGGTATCCAATTTATCCTTGGTTTGGATTATACTCTGTGGACGTTCCCTGAAATAACCATTGATAACGATACCGCTATCCTGCAATACCTGTGTGGATGCAAGCAGACTATCCTCCGGAGTAAGTCCCTGCTTGTTGATATTCTTTTGCAGGACAATCAAGTCGCTGCCGACTTCCGTGTTGGCACTGTCCACAAAGAGGTTGTTCGGCAGTCTGAGTGCCGATACTAAATCCGCCTGTTTGAGCATCTGGGCACGCATGGCGAAGTTCTCACGTGAATCCAATACACCTTGTGAGGTGATGAACGCCACGATACCGCCGTCACGTACCGCATCCAACCCTTTCAGAAAAAAGTAGTTGTGTATGGCTTTGGTGGCGGAGCGTCTGCCGTACTCCTTGCTGTATGAGAACTCAGGGTCGAATACAGCCACATCGCCAAAGGGGATGTTTGATGTTGCCATATCAAAATGATTCATAAACGGCTTCTCAATCTTCTCAAAACCCTCGGCTCTCACCTTATGATACGGATAGAGTTTGGACAGCAGCTTTCCCGTAAGCAAGTCCTTATCGAAAGCCATCACATCCACCATTGGGGAGTTCTTCTCAAATGCGGATATAAACACTCCTTGACCCGCTGAGGGATCAAGAAGATGTTTAGGGGTGATGCCGCTTTGGTCGATGACGTCGGCAAGAGCCGACACCACCTCCTTGGGAGTATAGAAAGCGGTCAATACCGAACTTTTCAGGGAGTCGAAATAGCGTTTATACTCCTTGTCATCCGCCGAGTTCTCACGGATCAATCTATGAAGCTCGGCAGTCATAGGAAACAGTTCGAGGTCTGATTTTGCCCAATGTACGGAGTCCATTAAATCAGATGCGGGATTAAGGATGCACTTCAACCCACCAAAGCCGCAGTAACGGCTGAGGAGTTCCTTTTGGTAAGGTGTGGCGGTTGCTCCATTCTTCTCCAAATCGAAAAGTGTCCGTATCGCCTCGATGTTGTCCCTCAGTTTCTCTTTACGGTTAAATGCCATTCTGCTCGAAGTTGGTTACTGTGGCTCCCGTAAGCTCAGTGTAGAACATATCATATTCCGGCGATTGGGCGAAGTCGTCGGAAATGGTATAGCCGGAGATAATATCCGCAAAGGTGGATAAGAGTTTGAAGGCAAGAGCCGGAGCGTTGCTTGGCTCTACCTCGTCCTCAAACTCATTCCATAGTATTTCGACAAGGGTATTGTATGGTGAGAAGTGTAGTCCCTCAAGGAGTGTAGCCATAGCCAGCTCCTGTGCGCCATCTGGCGAGTAATCCTCCAATCGTGCCTGCTCGAACACCGCAGCCGCTTGGTCGGCACGCTCTTGGATGAAAGCAGAGTCGGTTACTTTATCAGGGTGGTTCTCTTGAAGATATTTTAACAGGTATAGTCCATAGTAGGACAGCTCGGTATTCTGATTTTCATTGTTCATATTACTTTGGATTTTAGTGGATTGTTAATTGGATAGTATAGATGCAAAAGGCACCCAGCGTCCCCGCCGAGTGCCACCACTAAAATCCACAGTAAAACAGAATGACCATTTATGACTGCGATTTCAGTGGTAAAGATACGCATTATTTCTTTTTTCGCTTGGGCTTACAGCTATTTTTAGTTTCAGGAAATACAAACACGGTATTGAACTCGGCATCGAAAGCAACGGCGGCACTGAATGACTTGCCCTGTTTGCTGTTGAAGCCCTTGATTACATCGGTCTGTCCTTTGGTCAGCAACGACACGATATCTGAATCCGATAGTGTCTTGCCTGCTGTCTGCTTGAAGATAGGCAGCGCACAGTCAGGATTGGAACATTTGACCACCTTTCCGTAGAACTGCATATCACCCTTGCCACACTTGGGGCATTGATGTCCGCTTTGTTTGTGGGTAAAGAGTTTATCGCATGTCAGGAGTTCCGTCGTAATCTGCGAGGTATATACCTCAATACCTTTACGGAACGTCTCTGCATTCATCTCACCGCATTCTATTTTGGCAAGTGCCGTTTCCCATTCGCCTGTCATCGTAACATCGGCGATACGCATCTGCTTGACTACCGAGTAGATGGCAAGCCCCTTTTCGGTCGGAACGAGCTTCTTGTTCTGGCGCATCATATACTCACGCTTGAAGAGTGTCTCGATGATGGCGGCACGTGTGGCTGGAGTACCGATGCCGCACTCCTTTAGTGACCGGCTCAACTGCTCGTCCTCAATCTCCTTACCGCAGCTCTGCATTGCCGAGAGCAATGTAGCCTCCGTATGCAGAGGTCTCGGTTTGGTCTTGCCCTCAGAGAGGGAACAGCCTCTAAGAGGAAGAAGATCACCTTCGTTCCACTTAGGCAACATTACCTCCTCGTTCTCCTCGGCATCAAGATACACACCTCGCCAACCAATTTGTTTGATGACGGCTCCTTTGATTGAGAACTCCACATCGCAGCAACTTGCTTTGACGGTGGTAACATCTTTCACGCTCTTCTGCGAAAAGGCTTCGAGCATACGACCTGTTATCATATCGTAGATAATCTTATCATCACCACTAAGATTATTTGCCTGCACACCTGTAATCAACAGGGCGTGGTGGTCTGTAATCTTTGCATCGTCCACGCTTCGGCGTGTAAGCTCACCCATAGAGGCTACATAACGACACCATTTAGGGGCGTGTTTCAATGTAAGCAGCAGAGCAGGAACTTCCGCAAACACATCTTCCGAGATATGTCGGCTTCCTGTACGTGGATAGGTGATAAGTTTTGCCTCATAGAGTTTCTGGGCAATGGAAAGCGTTTGCTCCGCCGAGAATCCGTATTTGGTATTGGCTTCCTTTTGTAGGGTGGTCAAGTCATAAAGCAATGGAGTATCCTGTACTGTTTCTTTGCAGTCGATGTTCTCTATTGTGAACGTCTCACACTCCTTTACCTTCCGGTAAATAGCTTCGGCAGTCTGTTTCTCTTTCCATTTCTCGGTGGATGCAAGTTTTATCACCTCGTCCTGATTAGTTCCGTCTGTTGCCAGATGGAGCTGGAATACAGGTTCAGACACAAAGCGTTGGTTCTCCAAGAAACGCTCACAGACCATTGCTAATGTAGGTGTCTGCACTCGTCCCAAGGAGTACGTGCCTCGTCCTGCCGCAACGGTGATTGCTTGCGTGGCATTGATACCCACAAGCCAATCCGCCTCGCTTCTTGCCTTGGCGGCATAGTAGAGGTTGTCGTATTTATTGCCGTTCTCCAACCTTTCCAACCCCTCACGGATAGCCTTATCGGTAAGGCTTGAGATCCAAAGACGGTCAAATGGTGTGGCACATCCGATATACTCATACAGATAGCGGAAGATTAGTTCTCCCTCACGTCCTGCATCTGTGGCGACGATGATGCGCTCGCTCTCCTTGAACAGCCTTGCGATAATCTTTATCTGTGCCACAACGCCACTGTCTGCTTTATATCCCTTGGCGGTCTTTTCCTGACGTGGTACAAGGGTGAACACAGGAGGGATGATAGGCAGGTTGTCACGGTGGAAACCCTTGATGCCATATCCATCGGGCAGTGCAGGTATCACTAAATGCCCGAAAGCCCACGTTACATTATAACCGTTACCCGACAGGTAACCTTCCTCTCTCTTGTTCGCCCCGACGATACGTGCGATTTCTCTCGCCACGCTCGGTTTCTCTGCAATGATTGTTCTCATTCTGTTTGATTTCTATTTATTGGATTTTAGTGGTTGTTTTTTTGGTCTGCTCTTCTACCCATTGGTAAAGCAGTATCTCATATTCCTTGCTCATTACATCTATCTTGACCTCCGCTTTTTGTCGCCTGACTATCAGGCATAACAGGATTGTTAAAAGAAAGGCTATGGATACAAGCAATACCACGGATATTATTACGGCTGCATTCATAGATTCTATATTTTCATTCCTTTATTCTTCTTTTGGGACTCCTTAGGCTGCTCTTGACCTTGCTTCAGTGGCTCCTTGACGTGCTTGGTAGCCTCGTTGGTCTTGCCCTGACTGTTTACGGCTACCTGCGTGCGGTGCTCTGCCGTTGGTGTTACCTCTTGTTTTTGCGATACGTCAGGATTGTTGCGGTAATACTTCGGCTTGCCTGCCTCGTGATTGTACTTGACGTATGCTGTATAGGGTTCTCCCTTGCCGTCACGCATCATGTCTTTTACCAAGATGGCTTTGCCTGCGGTAAACTCTTTCTGCTGGTCGGGAGAGAGTTCCACACCTCCCAATGTCTTAGGAGCTCGGATATTGCCGTTCTCGTCCGTCCATCTGTGGTTATAGACCTTTGGCTTGTGTTCACTTTCTGACGGATTATTTTTGTTGGCTTGCTTCTCCTTTTGCTGATTGTTTTGTCGTGTCTGGAAGGTGCGTGGAACGAACTCAACACCCCGATAGTCGGCGTTCACTTGCAACGTGGTGGTGAATTTCTTACCGTTGGCAAGTTCTATCTGCTTTCTTACACCTCGTCCCGCACGCATCTCTTCCGATTCCTGCTTTGAGATAGGAGTATTGCCAATCTTCTTTGGTATGAATACATCCTTCACTGCAATTGACTCAATATTGTTGGTCTGCCTGTCTATGCTTATATAAGAAGGGATGATTTCCCCCGTACTCTTGTCCACCAGATCCACCACACGACCCATGTTTCCTGTTTTTCTCAAAGCAGCCTTATCCTCATCGGTGAATGTGTGTCCTTTGAACTCCTCTTCGAGTTTCGGCTCTTTACGCATCGGGTGAGGTACTATGCCGACACTGCCGTCGGGCATCTCCTTGAATGAGAGGCGAGCCTCTATCTCAAAACGCTCACCTCCGAAATTCGGAGTTACGGTTATCAATGAGGATTTTCCATAGTTGAGCATCTTTTTCAAATCACCCGAAGCCTCCAACGCATCACGGTCAATGCCGTAATTCTCTTTCATCTTATTCCAGTCGATGCGTGTCTCGTCAATAGGTTTGTAAGACTGCTTCTCCTCACTCTTCTTCTCTTGTTGTGGAGCCTCCTTAGGCTCATCAGGCTTAACCTCAGGCTCGGGCTTCACCTGCTCCTCCTTTACCTCCTTCTGATACTTTTCAGTATCTACTTTGTGCGGTGCGAGCATCTCCTTGTTGGCTCCTGGATTTTTTAGCATCTCCTTGAACACTTCTATCACGTGCTCCACATTCTCAGCGGCTACACGGTAGAAGCCGAAACGGTGCGGCTCCTTGGTCTGCCGATAGAAGTTCTTGAAGAAACTCTCCAGCATATCATCATGCTTGTTGAAGAGCATGAAATCACCTTTGTTCTCCGCTTTCGGAGGACTTAATTTGGGGTTGCCGTCCTTGCCCAATCCGGCAACGACACCAATCTCGCCTGTCTTCTCGTCCCTGACAATCAGGACGTCTTTCTCTTGCTTTTTCTGTTCCATTTCATTTCTTATTTTTTAGTGAAAACTATTAGTAGCCTGCGAATGTAACGGCTTTGATCTATGGCACAATGGATGGAGTACCTTGTGGCTGTACTTGGCGGTCGGATGGCGGTTGTTGGCGGTTTACCCGTCTTTCTCCTGCCGCTTTCTCAACTCGGATTCAGAGAAGTGGCACTTCACAAAATCAGCCACGTCTGACTCCCTGTAATAGATTTTGCCCCTTATCTTACTGAACTTCAGCAAGCCGTCAGTCCGGTAACGCTGCAACGACCTCTCACTGCTGTGGAGCATCTGGTACAAGTCCTGATTGTCAAGCAAACGCTCGCCGTCAAGATGATGTACCTCTTTCAGCTCCTTGCCGGTAAGCGCACATATCAGCTGCTCGTTACGGTCAAAACGCTCCATTATCCTCTGCATCCAGTGCATGAACAGCTCCGCATCGACACTCATCGTTTACCTCCCGTCTTTAGCAGATAATCATGTCTGAACTCTTCCAGCGAGTCGGCTTCGGCATTTACAATGCTATCCTTTATGAACCGCTCCACATCCGAGATGTGATAGCGGCAAGCCCCTCCGAACATGGCGTGCTTTATTATTCCCTTCTCCCGCAACCGTTGCAGGGAACGTGGGCTTATACCGAGCAGGGCAATGACCTCCCGGCTGCTCATCCAAACATTCCTTCTATTATTGTCCAGTTCAGTCTTGCCGTCCATTATATGATGCTCAATCCTGTCAATCTTGGCAAGCAGCTCCTTATAGGCTGCACTGTCCATCGTGATAATCTCCATACCGTCGTCCTTTAAATTATGCGGCAAAGTTCACGCAATAAAATGAGGTGTTCTCACAGGTGGGTATGCCACCTATGGAAGATTTCCATGAAAAAAAGATGAGGCGAACCGCCAAATAAAGCCAACGGACAGCCATTGACCGCCAATGAGTGGGAAACGGTTGTTTTACGAATCGGTTAGATTACTTTTGCGACAGACTAAAAATATTCAGGCATGGAAATCGTAATTATTGAGAAAAAGACGTTTGATGCGTTGTTGTCAGGTGTGAATACGCTGACAGAGAAAGTAAACGCACTGCATCACAGATGCAATGAGAAAGCAATGAGTAATTGGCTGGACGGGGAAGAGGTATGCAGGCAGTTAAAAATCAGTATCCGCACTTTGCAGAAGCTTCGGGACAACCGTCTGATAGGATACTCGCAAATCAACCGTAAGTTCTATTACAAGCCGCAGGAGGTGGAGAGGCTGTTGCCTACAATCAGCCTGTTCCGCACAGACGAGGACGGCACGCCATAATATAATGAGCCAACCACTAAAATCCATAATGAGAATGAATGACAATGACAATGTTATCACGGCCGATGATGAGCGTATCGCATCGGCAATGAATGCCCTGAAAAATGGAGCGAGAAAGGTGAGGGAGTTATCCCAAAGCTACCGTCCTCCACTCAACGGAGAGAGGTATATGACCGACAAAGAGGTATCCGAGCGGCTTAAAGTCCACCGCCGGACTTTGCAGGAATACCGCAATGACCGGAAATTACCGTTTATTCTGTTCGGTGGAAAAGTCCTGTACCGAGAGACGGACATCGAGAAGATGCTGGAGGAGGGATATAAGAAGGCTATACGCTGAAACGGCGAAGTGGCAACCAATCGGCTGCCACTTCGCTGTTTAATTTTGGGTACTATCTTTTATTCCCAGTATGATATGGGTGTAAGGCTGTACCGGTTTGACCGCCTTTCTTATAATCCACTCCCGAAAGGCTTTTGCGGGAAGACTCTTGAGTAGGAACGCCAAGGCGATTATCACTTCCATATTATAGGTATCGGCACGGTTGCCATTTTCCAATCGGATATATTGATAAGTTTCGTCTTTCTGTATGGCTCCTATTTTGTAAATTAGCTTTATGTTGCTATTCACAGCCGACAAGGTTACGCCAAACAGTTCGGCAATCTCATAATCAGCCATACGCACATTACCCGTTATGCTGATACCATTTCTGTTGATTGTTATATTTCCTCTTTCCATAGTCTCAACCGTTATATATTGACCGCAAGTCGTGTATATTCCTCTATGCTGTCCAACTGTGCTGACAGCTTCGCCATATCATTGTTAAGTTTCTCCTTGGTTATCTTAGCATAGATTTGAGTGGTCTTGATGCTCTTATGACCCAAGATTGAGCTTACCGTTTCAATAGGTACATTGTTGGTCAGGCATATCTCCGTCGCCATCGTATGGCGGGCGAGGTGCCACGTGAGCCGCTTGCTGATTCCGCATCTTTTGGCGACGGCATTAATGCCGTACAGGCAATTCATATATGCCGGGACAGGTAATATCTTGCCGTCTTTTCCCAGACCCTTATACTTCTCTATTATTTTCATTGGAATATCCAGAAGACGAATATTCGACTGCACGCCTGTTTTCTGACGGTGCATATATATCCAAAGGTGGTCGTCAAAATAGGTGCGTAGGTTCTCTTCTCTCAGATTACGCATATCCGTATAGCTGAGTCCGGTGAAACAGCAGAATACAAATAAGTCGCGTACCAATTCCTGTTTGGCATTTTTCAGGTTGCCGTTCATCAGCAGGCTGATTTCCTCTCGTGTAAGGAATCCACGTTCGGTATCCTCTTTCTGTATCTCATAGTCACGGAAGGGGTCACGGGTAAGCCAGTCATTGTTGATGGCGATGGACACCATTGTCCGGAGTGGGCAGGTATAGATCCAAACTGTATTGTTGCAACAGCCTTTATCCACACGCAGGAACATATCAAAGTCTGTGATGAATGCCGGGGTAAGTTCTTTCAACGCCATATCGCTCACCCGATAACGCTGTAGTATGAACTCCTTGAGGTGCTTATAAACCGTCTGGTATTTGCTAAGGCTTGATTTTGATTTCATTCCGGCGGCATATAGTTTCTCATAGTCCTCGTTGAACCGCTCGAATACTTTCAGAAGTGTGTGTTGGCGGTGTTCCAACCCGAGAAAGGCATTCTTCACTTTCTCGGCGGTGACATAATTGTCCCTATCCATTATCTCCTGATAATGACCGTTGATTTTTACCCGTATCTTATCCAACATACGGTTGGTCTCCAATGCCGTCGTGCTGCGCCCCGTGGCACGTCCCGTTTTGGCATCCCAAATTTTCGCATCAACAGTCAGCTTGCAACTGAACTGGGTCTGTGTTCCATCAATGGTGATACGTCCCATGATCGGTGACGTACCGTCCGCTTTTACCGTCTGTCTCTTCAGGTAAAAAATGGTTGAGAATGTACTCTTCATAACTCTACTTTTTTTGGTTTCAAAATTACGTTGTGTAGAGTTATCCGTTGATACGCAAATCACAGAGCATCGCAGAATAAAAAAATGAAATCAAACTTTTTTCAGCCGTTTTGCCTAAAAGCATGAACAAAAAGCATATTTCATCGTTACTGTTACTCGGAAATCACTTATAATCAGCTTATCAGAATCGACCTTGTTATTCTCAACGTAACCAGATATAGGTTACATATTGGTAACGTGGCTACGGTTTGAGTTGGCTTTTCAGCGGTTTCCGTTGGCTTCTTTCAATCTTCGCTTCACTACCTAAACAGTCTGTTAATCAATTCTATTACTTCGTTTTTCTCAATCTCGCTTTTTTATATTACTTTTGTCTCTATAACTTAATTCTTTAAACCGTATAGATAAAATGAAAAGACTAGCATTACTCGCGGCTCTCTTACTGCCCCTATCCATGGCTTTCGCCCAACAGAACGTAGGATTCAAGACCGATAAGGTAGAACCACTCGTGATCAACCCAGACAATAGCGTCACTTTCTATGTAGAAGCCCCAAAGGCGAAGTCCGTGTCCGTAAAAGGAGACTGGGAAGCCAACGAGGGCAATGGCCAGATGACGAAAGGGAAAAACGGAATATGGAGCTATACGACTCCCCCACTGTCATCCGAAATGTACACCTATCGTTTAAATATAGACGGTATTTATAACATCGCCCCAAACAACCCATTCTCTTGCCGTGACGTAGGCACCTTGTTCAGCCTGTTCTATATCAACGGGGGAAATGGGGATTATTATCAAGTACGTGACGTACCTCATGGCGATGTAACGACCACGTGGTATCACTCGGACATCCTCGGGACCGAACGTAGGCTTAGCGTTTATACGCCTCCTTTTTACGATAAGAACATCCAGTCTTATCCCGTTCTGTACCTGTTACATGGCAGTGGCGGCGACGAGAACGCTTGGCTGGAGCTTGGCCGTACCGCCCGTATCATGGATAACTTGATTGCCGAAGGCAAGATACAGCCAATGCTTGTCGTTATGCCAAACGGTAATCCCAGTAAACAGGCCGCTCCCGGCGAAACATCCGATAACCTGAATTACAAGCCGGCCATGAGCAACAGCTTCCCCGGTTATAAGGATGGCTCGTACGAGAAGAGTTTCACCGAGATCATTCATTTCATCGATAACCGTTACCGTACGATCCCGGATAAGCGACACCGAGCCATAGCCGGACTTTCGATGGGTGGTTTCCATACATTATATATATCATTGAATTATCCGGACTATTTTAACTATATAGGACTTTTCTCCGCCGGGCTCAGCGCAAATGGTGTAGACCCCAATAGCCCGATGTACACGAACCTCGACGAGAAGTTAGGAAACCTCAAGAGATCCGGTTATCAATTGTTCTGGATCGGTATCGGAAAGGACGATTTCCTGTACGACGCGAACCAGCAATTCCGCCAGCGAATGGATAGCCTAGGTATGAAATACCAGTACGTAGAATCCACCCGAGGACATATCTGGGCCAATTGGCGGGCTTATCTCCTCCAATTCGCTCCTATGCTTTTCAAATAAAAGACATGAGCAGATGAATCTTAATATACCGCAATACGACTTCTATAAACACAAATACGGCGATGAGCTACTTATCGACGTCGTTCCCTTGAACACGATCAAGAAGTATCTCAAGGAACAACCCGTACATATATTGACGTATTACGATATAACATTGATCACTAGCGGGGAGGGAGAATTCCTTATCGATCATCAAGCGAACCGGGTAAAGCCTCAAGATATTATCTTTACCCGGCCCGGGGAAATACGTAAATGGGACGATAAAACGATACAAGACGGATTCGCTCTTATCTTTGAGGAAGAGTTCCTGCTCTCTTTTTTCAATGATCCGGCATTTCTCCGGAACCTCTCTTATTTCCATACAGAAAGACGGTCTTCCAAGCTCAGTCTCGACAAGAAAGCCTATGCCCGCATCTCCGAGTTGATCTCGGAGATCGATAAAGAGATCAAGAACTATCAGTCGAAAGACAAACACTTGCTCCGGGCCTTGTTGTACGAGACATTAATGTTGCTCAACAGGTTATATTCTAACTCGAACGCTTTACCACCAGACACAAACACCCGATCTAAAAGCATCTATGTAGACCGATTTATCGAGTTAGTAAACCATTCCTTCAAGCAAGATCATTCCATCCGGAGCTATGCGGATCAGCTTTGCATCACCCCGAACTATCTGAATGAGATCGTGAAAAACGCTACGGGCATCAACGCTAAACAATACATCCTAAACAAAATACTAATCGAGAGCAAACGACTATTGACTTATACAGACTTGCCTATATCCGCCATAACGGAAGCTCTAGGTTACGAGGATCCATCCTATTTCATCCGTCTATTTCGTTCCCAAACAAACATGACCCCGCTAAACTATCGCAGGAATACAAAACCGTAAAAAGTACTATTTCCTCCTTTATACGTATTATACGAACTCCATTCGATATGTCTAATTTTGCCCCTATCAATAAATAAAGCATCATGAGACAATACAAATCATGGATAGCGGCTCTCATATTAGGAAGCACGTTATCCGTTAACGCACAACAAAAGAATATGGAGAACAAAACATTAAACGAGAACATCCCGGAGATGATCATCTCCCTTGAAAAAGAGGCTCTAGCCTCGACCGACCCGATGGCATTCGTAGAGCTTTCAGACACCGACGTGATTTACTTCGATCCTTCCCTAGAGACGAAAATAGAGGGATTGGAACAACTGCGCACTTATTATAAAGGTATGCAACTTCCTCCTGCAGATCATTTCGACATGATCCGCCCGGTCGTACAAGTCGCACAAAACATAGCGGTATTCACCTTCAACCTTGATAGCTACTTATCCGACAAGGTAATAAAATGGAACTGCACCGAGGTTTACAGACGTAACCCCGACAACCAATGGAAGATCATACAAACCCACTGGTCTTACGTGAAACCGCTAGATTAAAGTTAAAACATTTGCCGCTTTCTGAACCAAAACGGTTCGTAAAATGTATTATATAGACTATTCACTAAACACAAATTATATGATACGGAATTTACTGAAAGCGGCAAATGCGCTTACATTTAGCACGATGTTCCTGTTACTCCTCGCCGGATGCAACAAGAACACGATTATTTTTGAGGATGGAACAACCCCGAACGGCTCTTCGGGAAACGAGGACCCGGGAAACAGCACGTTGGTGACCTTCAACGCCTCCGTGGAGGGCCGGAACCTATTACGTTCCATGTCTCCCATGAATAAAGGGATACAAAGCAGGGTTTATGTCTTCGACAGCAGCGCAGGAACCAAGGGAAGCCCCGAGGCGTCAGGTCTTTACATAACCTCATCTCCCGGGGTGTTAACAGGAAGTGACGGATATAAAATGTTTCTCTCCAATGGCACTTATAATTTCTACGCCGTATCCGACAATTTCTCCACGATCCCCCCGACATTCACGAGTGGCGTATCCGAACCCCTCTTCAACGGTATCGATTATCTTTGGTGGAGCGCCATACAACAGGATGTTAATAGCTCCCAAATCAATATACCGATTGTTTATGGGCATGTGGCTACCCAAGTCGTAGTAGAATTAACCGGCGGTGAAGGTATCACGATCAACCAATTGGTCTCCGCCATGATCACACCTCCCGAAACCGGGGCGACCATGGATCTGGGCACAGGTATCATCACTCCCGCCACCGCTTTCGGGAAAGCGGATAAGATGGGGATAAACGGATTAACCGCCCAATATATCATGTTGCCGATAAGACATACGGCTCCCATGACTCTCACGCTGGAAATATCCGCCGACAATGAAAACAGTACCCGCACCTATACCACCCAGATCCCTCTTCCGGATGGCGAGTTGAAAGCGGGAAACTCTTATTTATTTAAAGCGGTAATCAACGGTAATTCGGTCACTTTGGCCAGTGTCAACGTAAAAGACTGGACAGATGTGGACGAGACAGGAAAGCCTCTTTATCCGACCCAGAATTAAAGCCCGGTTCCTATTTTCCGTATCAATGAATATTGATACGGAAAATATGCCTATATTTACCCCGTCACCTCTAAAAACAATACGAACATGATCGAGATTCCCGAATCCGCCACCATTGGCAAACAGGCTAGCGAAACGCTAAAGGGTAAACAGATAGCGCATGTTATCGAGTCGAACAGTCCTCACCGTTTCACGTTCTATAATGGCGATCCGGCGGAATACTCCAATAGGCTGGTAGGACGAACGGTCCTAGGCGCCCAAGGCTATGGCGCATTCGTGGACATCCTTATGGACGCGGATACTCACCTCTTAATCGGAGACGGAACCAATATGCGTTATTATACCTCCGCGGAAAAGGTCCCGAAGAAATATCAGCTTATGATCGTATTCGAGGACGACTCGTTCCTAGCTTTCACGGTTTCGATGTATGGTTCCATCTACGCTTTCAAAGGCGAGTTTGACAATCCCTATTACCAAGGTAGCATCCATAAGCTATGTCCGTTGGACGAGAGATTCGATAAAGCCTATTTTATCAGTCTCATCCGGAATCTCAAGAAAGATATATCCGCGAAGGCGCTGCTCGCCACCGAGCAACGTATTCCGGGCCTAGGCAACGGAGTTTGCCAAGATATCTTGTTCAATGCCCGGATCTCCCCGAAACGAAAAATATCGACTTTATCAGAAGAGGATATAGACCGCCTCTTCAACACCGTGAAATCCACGCTGGAAGAGATGACTCGCCGAGGAGGCCGGGATACGGAGAAGGATCTATACGGCGCCTTAGGCAATTACCGCACGATCCTATCGAAGAACACCTACCATGACCCTTGCCCCATCTGCGGCGAACGGATACAGAAAGAGGCTTACCTCGGAGGCAGCATTTATTATTGCCCGCATTGCCAGCGAGAAAGATAAGTAATACGTTCAAATTGACAATATGACAATATGTAATCTGAAGCCCCGGAGAATCGTTTTTTCCGGGCAAAGGTACATGCTGTTACCAAATACGAGAAAAAATATCAGCAATCAATTGTATTATAGCACTTTGCTTAAATATACCCTTTCATTCTAGCGAGATTAATTCATCCTATCTCATATTTATGCAGGAGAAAGGTGCTTTTCATACGGATGCGTCGCCCATTTCTATAGGTTGCGTACCCAATTCCTACCGTATGTATCGCCAAACACATACGGTAGCGTTGCCTAACACTGGCTTTCGCATTACCTAATCCCATTACTTTCGTCTCCCAACAGGGGCATTCACGCAAAAAAACAGGGTAAAATGGATAATTTGACCATAAAGCACTCCCTATTTCTTCTATTCGCAAAAAGGCCCTGTCATCATAATCCCGGATTTTCAAACAAAACGTCAAGGTTATCGCATTTTCGCTTACAACATCATTGAAGCCAACCGCAAAACAGATTGCCGCCCCCTACTTTTGCGAGTGTTTTACAAACATAGAGTTTTGCAGGTGAGCCGTCATTCTTGATAAGTGAGGAAAAAGAAAAAGCCCTGTAATCTTTAAATTACAGAGCTTTACTTTATTTTGCTTTCTTTGAAAGCGGTCCGGACGGAAGATGAACCTTAGTTTTAATCTTCACTGAACCAATATCTTAGTAAACTCGAAATTCTTTCTCCCACTAATAACCCCACGTGTGCAATACTTTGGATTGCTCGGTGTTGCGGTGGTTGTTTGAGTTGGGACAAAGATACAATTAAATTATGAAGATTGCTATACAGTAAGTACAAAACGATGAAGATAATTATAAAAGACTATTATATGCCACTATTGTGTAATTATTGTTTATTTAACTAAGGAACAGTGTGTTATGATATCATATTAAAAAAGGGGGTAATGGTTTAGCAACGTGCTATCTGCTTGGACTTTCTTAGAATTGCATCATTTTAATAACCTAGTTGTAAAGGTAATAATTAACCTGACAACAACAAACAGTCTTTTTAATTAAAAATCAACTATTTATGTATTCCATTATTATAGACTCTCTATTTACCTTTATACTTGAACAACTCTTTAATTATTAAAATTTGAATATCATTAATTGGCTCCTGTATATAATCATTGTATTTAGAATTGACATCTAGGTTTATACCACTATCAAATAATGCAGTTGTAATTCTTCCTTGCAAATCATCCAAATTCGCTAATGTATTTTTATATAAATCCTCATCTATAGCAGATAGCAACAATACAAATTCATGTCTTAAGCCAATAAATATCTCACCAAGTTTTTCGTCAAGAATTGATTTGTCTTGATCAGACATCTTTCGTGTCAACAAAACTTTTGTTTCATTAGATATTTCTGAAAATTTGTTATATAATACTGACAATTTATGATCTAAAACTAAAGTTTTTAACAATCCAAGCCTTCTAGTCGACTCTTTGTCTTTGTCCTCTTTACTATTTTTATAGATGAAAATATAAAAACTAAAAATAAAATTACATATAGCTATAATTATCATTGATACTTTGTATAAAGTATCTAATAATGAGCCATCAATATTTCCTGTAGTTGGTACAGTACAGACAATACTATCTGCTAGGTGATGTATAGTTTCTTGAATCGCAATTGAGTCTAACATAATATTAATCTAATGCTGTATTATTTCTTAATATTCTTTGTATTGCTTCGTTTAGAGGCCTCTCATAGTTATAACGACCCTCAGAAGTAAATTCAAATTTATCTAAAAATCTCTCTTTACCTAGTTTAGTGACAACATTCACGAAAAGTTCTTCAAAAAAAGAAGGATTAATAGAAAATACATTATTCGGAATTATTATCTTGATTTTATTATATTTTGTTTCCAAAACATCTATTTCACTTCGTATACGTACATCTTGTCCTCTATCTCTACCTGTAAAAACTTTAGAGATCACTTTGTTATCACTAGAAGATACTCTATAATCTTCTAGATTTATAATGTTATTATTACTTAGTTTCATATTGTTACTTATTATTTTCTAAATCGTCTTCATTCAATAATATTTGGGCACTAATAAATGTGCCAGGAAAATAATTATCTACGCACTGAACATATTTATTATCAGGTTTGTCTTCAATATTTCCACTACTATTGAATGTCATTATCTTAAATGATTCATCTCCTATTTGCTTTTCTACTATATTATATTTTCCATCAAATGTAATATTTGAGCATCCCGATTGTATGACAAGACGAGATATATCATCTACATCTTGCGAACCCTTAATGTTAAAAAAACTTTCAATGAAACGGATAGAGCCATTACCTCTCTTAATATATTTATTTGTAGGCACTGATGTCACTCCTTCTTGTAAAGCATATAATGTCCACAATGTTTCTTCTTCAAATTTTTTCTTTTGCAGAAAATTTTTCTGTGTGTAACTATGAGAAAGATTTTTCATTTTATCGACAATATCTTGATTTGGACAATCAGGATCTTTGAATTTTTCATATATTGTTTTCCCAAAATTCAAAATTACTAATTGAAATACTCCAACGTGTGTATTATCTATTTCTTTCTCTTCAAAATAACCTATAGAAAATCTAAATTTAGTCGTTGAGTGTTCTTCTGCGTTAATCAATATTTCTCCAATAACAGTACAAAGATCATCTAGCTTTTCCGGCGCAATAGATTTATTCATTCTATTTAAACAAGCAATGACATATTCTACCAAAGCAGTTGTATCTAAATCTTTTTGTTCTATCTGTTTTACATTTTCTTCTTCTACCTCATGTATGCATAGAGAATAAGGTATAACCTCAGGAAACTTTAAATGCTTGTTTGCATGTATTGCGGGAGATCCAACAGAATATAATATTTTTCTTATATTTTCATCTATAATATTATCACCCTTTATTTGTTCAACATAAGGAGAATATTTCGGAATTCTTTCACATCTCCTGTAAAAAATAATCATTTCTTTCAAAATAATATCAAGAAACACTTGAGCTTCAAGTGTTATTTTTTTACACTCTCTATAATCAATAATAATCCTTCTGTTTCTTTGAAAAGCCAATGCTGCTGTTAATAATTTAATAAAATGATAGCTTTCATCCGCATTTTCAATCAGTGAAAATATTACTGGAACCCTATAAACTCCGTCATATAGAGAAGGTGTGTGTTTTATATCATTCAAATTTAAAGGACTACTTTCTTCTGTAAAGAGATACATAATATTTGAAGGCAGATACCTATCTATTATATCATCAATAGAAGGTCTACCATCAAAACCCTGCAATATTTGCAAATATAGTTTATGTTCAAGGTGTCTTTTGTATTTCTTTTTTTTCTTCCTTTTCACATTCTTAAAATGCTTATGCAGTGCTATTTGAGTTAATATGTATTTTCTTGATTTCAAAATCAGTCTTTATTACTTAGACAAAGGTAAGTAATCCCATGTAAAAAACATAATACTTTGATGAAAAAGAAGTTAAGTTTTAGTTTTTATCAAATGTGAAAAATACTATGACTTTATAAACCACCTTTTCTTTATCTTCTTAGGTTTTGACATTTGTGCTTCAAAATTTGTCGTATAACTAGATTCTGAAGAAGGTAAAGAAAGGGATGAAGTCAATATTTGATTATCTTTCAGATTGTCACCTTGATTGATTTTTATTGTTCTTTCACTGGAATGTAGTATTTGTTTTTGTAGACTAAGTTGCTTGAATGTAGAGCCATTTTTCATTGTGTTGTGATAATCAAACGAATCTATTTGTTGCCGATTGTAGCCAAACAGTTTATCAAAGCCCTGTTCCACTTGTTGGAACATGTTTACACGATCAAAGCCACCTTTGATTAATCCGTGCTTAGTATTTTTGTGATTAGTAAGCGGAGATAGCTTTTTCTTACCTGCTTGGTCTTTTTGGCTGACTATCAAATGACAGTGCATATTCAGTTCGTTATCGGAACGGTTGCGGTCAAAATGAATTTTTCCATAAAACATTATATCCGCTTCGGATAATCCATTGTTGAAGTTCTTGGCATATTCGGGGATAAAACCTCACGAATATACCGTTTCATGGCTTCCGCTTTCTCCTTTTCGGTATTACCCATCGCCCGAAGTTCGCTTTCCGATGGGCTGACGTGGATAGCAAAAAACTTAGCATCTGTTTTTAGAAGTTGCCCTATATTGGTATCTATATCATTGATAACCTTTGATTTGTAGATATTATCCTCTGATAGGTTAAAAAATCCATCGGTATAAATACCCTTTTCCATCCGTTCCAAATCCTCGTGCTCCATATACGAGGCTAATCGTCGGCTACTCCCTGCATTGTTGTATGTTCCTTTTGATGGTGGGGCAAAATCAATGTGCATGGCTCTATGTGTTTATCAGGTTGGTAATTTCAGCCTTTAGGCTCTCTTTCCTCTTACTATCCATCACACCGCAAGCGGATAACTCCGAATAGAGTTGCATTAGGTTTAGTAGCTTTTTATAATCTCGTTGATGTATCTGATATAATGCAGTTAGTTGCTTTCCCTGCTGATTGATAACATCAGCGTGCTTACTAAACTGCTCACTTACTTTTTGCAATACGGCTGTTTGCTTCTCCCGACTGGATTCCAATTGAGAAAGAATAAGTGTTTCCAATGCCTTGCCAATGGTATCAAACCGAACAGCAATCGAATTGGCGGTTCGTATCATGGGATTTAGTTGTTCTTCCTCGTAGTGGCGGATGAAGCGGATAATATCGTCCTGCCGTTTACTTATCTTCGCCAGTTTCGATTTTACTGATTCTGGGGCTTCGGATGGATTGATATGTGCCTTATCAATATACCCGAAAGCCAACTTTACAACTTCGCTCTTTTTCAGCGAATAGCGTTTGCATATCTTCTCTACCAAAACTGCCGTTTTCTTGTCTACGGAAATGGTGGTGAATATCGTTTTTCGACTGTTATTTGGCATAGTAATTACTTTTTTATAGAAATATGAATAGATAAATACCTGATAATAAGCATTGCAACAAAAATGCTTATTACAGGTGTCATTACAGCGTTTTTCATAACACGCTAAAGCCGAAGGCTTTGCCCCGCAGGGCAAGAGGGAAGAACAGGACTTGTCCAGTTCCCTCTTGCTCGATTTAGCGAAACAGACCGTACCGATAGGTGAAGCAGTTTGTGCTAAATCAGGGTGGTAACACAGAGGAATAGCTCAAACGCAGGTTTCTTTCCTTTGCTGTGTTTTACTATCAGGGCTGTTTAGCCAACTGATTGGCTTTTTCAAACTGTTTGTAGGTTTGAGCATCGGCATGTTCACGAACAAAAGCTCTAATATCGCTGGCTTTGTAGTATGCTTTCCGTCCGATTGTAAAGTAAGGAAGTACACCTTTAGCCCGATAGCGTTGTAGGGTTCTGAAAGATGCTTTTAGCAAGAAAGCTAAATCTTGATTGTCTAACAGCTTTTCACCTTCATCGAATACAGTGTCAGTATTAATAAGGGATTTCAGGTCTTGCCCGATTTCAGTGAGTTTTTTGGATAGCTTCTCCATCCACTTCTCGAAGTTTTCGTTGTCTATATACATTTTGCTTCAATTTTTAGTTTAACATTATTGTTTTCAATCGATTGATGAAGCAAAGTTCGGCAATTGGGTGCAAATAAGTTAGGGGAATACCAGTGGTACTCCCCCATAAATTAAATATATATAATTGATTTACAGATTGGATTACTTCATACTTTATGAATGATAGTAACCTTCTTCTTTGCTCTTTTGGATGATGGCAATTTTTAATCTGTCGAGAAATTCAGTTATTTTCATTGGTTTTCGTTTGATTACTGTGCTTTCTTTCTTATAAATATCACCGAAGTTTATATTAAACATCTTTTCAAAGATACGTGCTACATCACTAAGAAAGATTTCTTTATGATCTATGCGGATAACGCCATCTGATATATAGAAGATACCACAGACTAGCTCCATCATATCTACGAGTTTTATTACTTCGTTATTCAAATAAAATGGTGATTTCCATTCAGATTCAATATTGATAAAGAATTTGGGATATTCCATCTGCCGATAGATTAATTCCTGCTCCATATTTATCAATGATAACAACTTATCTAGGAAAACCAGTTTTAACTTACTGTTTTCCGTGGGGCATGATTCTTCCAACGCTTTAAGTGTTCCAAAGTCAATGTAACTCATATTAAGCTGTCTTATACGTATTTTATTATCGCTTATCCTATTCAGGTAATCAAAGAGTTCTTCTACAAATTCCAAATAAGCAGAAGCCATATCTTCAACAACAGACTTATCTAATTGGTATGGATGTCTTAGCAATTTATATATACGCTTTTCAGTTAAATCCCAATCTGACATGACTCTCTGTTTTTATCATTCGATATGAATTTATAAACTCTTCGCAATTATTTGCCATTTACGTTGTCTATGTTTATAGAATTTTAAAGTCCACCATGCAGCAATAGACGTAAAGCAACCTGCATATAAGTCCACAGTGTCAGTATATTGGGTTACCTGTTGGCTTATTTCCTCCATCTTAATATAGTGATTCCAAATGATTACAGTATCGTTATATTCTTTTGTATCTATTTCTCGTGACGCTTCATCCATCTTGACAACGTTTATCGTATGTCTGCCTACTGGCAAAAAACCATGTAAGAACAGCTTAAAAACAAAGGATCTACCCTCTTTCCACAATATAGGAGAGTCATCACAAGAAATAAAGCTGGCTTTAGGTTTACAAATCTCTCTCAAAGTATCAACATCCTGAATTTTATTCCATATATTCTCTATATTAGAATGAAAATCCGAAGTAGCAGTAACTCGGTAGCCCATCACCTTTTTACCTTCACGTGTTGTTAGCTTAACTTTCTGAATCATAATTGATAGTTTTTAATTGTTTATTATTAGCATGACTAACTATATGTAACTCTACACATGTTATTCATTATTAATTTATTAACTTTGTGCAAAGTTACAGGCAAGCCTTAACTGTTACAATAGTTATTTATAATGAGACAAGACGTAACAATCTGAAAATTTGAGGTATGAGAAATCAATCAATAGATAAAATAGAAAAAGCAGTCGAAAATATTCTGCCAACATCAGGTGCTTTTATTGACGAGTTGGATTACTCTGTTATAGAACAGAGAAAAGCAGATTGGCTCAAATTATCAGAACTCGCACATAGTATAGTGTTAGTCTTTGACTGTTATACTAAGAAATTCGTTTTTGCATCAGACAATATCCCTCAATCATACGGGATTGACTCTAAAAGATTATTTATTAACGGGCATGAACCAGTCTTAGAGATTATGCATCCGGGTGATATACATTACGGCTTGCTTGTTAGAAAGAAAATCTATTCCTTATTAAGTAGTCTTTCCGCTGAAGAGAAAATGAAGCATAAGATGGTGCATGAGATGCGAGTAAAAAATGTACGTGGTGAATATATCCGTATTATTGAACAGGAGCAAGTAATAGCATTAGATAAGTCAGGTAATATATGGCTTATGCTATCGGTTATAGATGTTGATGCAAGCCATGAATCAGAAATAACCAAAAGCCACCTCTATAATTTTGAAACAGGAGAACAGATTTTTATCGATTTGTCAGATACCTTAGAAGAGCCATTGACAAATAGAGAATTGAGTGTCTTGCAATTAATGAAACAAGGTCTATTAAGCAAAGAGATTGCAAACTCTTTAAATGTCAGTATCAATACAATAAACACTCATAGACAAAACATTCTACTCAAATTAAAAGCAAACAATTCTATCGAAGCCGTTAATATTGCTCAAAGGTTGGGTTTATTAAACAACTCAATTCAAAAACACATTTTTTCCGAAACGGATTAATAACATTAGCTCTATCAGTGTAGCAGCCAGTCTGTGCAAGTCTTAAGCTAAAAATACTACCCGAAGCGTAGCGCAGGTGTGGAGATTTTTAGTTTAACCCGTAGGGCTTGGACTTGAACGGACTGGATGCGGAGCTTATCTTTGTTAATGTTTTTAGTCTGATTTGGGGAATTATATAGTTTTTGTATTTTTTTAATAGCGTATAGCAGTTAGACTAAAAATCAGCTATTCTGTGTTGTATCTATAAGTTTTTGAGTTATTCTCTTCAACTCGTCATCTATGTGCTTCTCTATTTTCTGAATATCTCCACCATGAATTACAATATTTCTTAACTTATTGATAGATAAAATCGTTTCAAAATCTTTTTTATCTATCTGACCTCTATTAAGTAACTCTCTTGTAATCTGATATATCGTTAATGGTTTTTGAGAATAAATATTATACATATTAGCTATATTTCTTAATGCTTTCTCAAATGCTATAAAATCTTCTATAAAAGAACCAATATTAACAGAACCTGATTTATAATCTTTTGCTAACGAAGCTATAGCCTCATCAAAAAAATCAGGTTGCATTATTCTTCTAATGTACGAAGTAGCAGTATAAATAATATAGATATTTAACAAAAAAAAGACGATTGTAATAGCAAAATAGAAACTAAAGTCTCCTGAAAATGATAGTCCTCTATCATTTTCTATTGGATTTAAATACAAACATAGCAGATCAGCTAAAATACCAACAAATGTTATTTTAAGAAGTTTGTTTAATCCATTGTATATTTGACTTTTAACTTCTTTTGCGATTTCCAGCAACGTAGAATCGTCTTCAACTCTATCATCTATTTTTCCAAGAATAAACGACACACCTGCAAATATCAATCCTACAAAAGCCGCTATTGTCTGCGGGGCAGTGGAAAACAACCAATCTAAAGCATTTCTATCCATAACTATAGTTTTGCAACAAAAATACAATATTTAATCAAAAATACATTTATTTACAACAGTAATCATATCTCGCATAATGGAGCTATCTAACACCTTTGCATAGTGCTGTGTCATTTTTATATTGGAGTGCCCCAAAATCTTAGCTACATTCTCAATTGACACCTCATTGCTTAAAAATACAGTTGTAGCCGCCGTATGGCGGGCTGTGTGCGTAGTCAGTCGCTTGGAAATACCACATAAATCAGCAATTTCTTTCAAATAGGAATTTGTGCGCTGGTTACTTATTACAGGCAGAAGTACGCCTTTCTTGATGCACTCTATATTATCTTCATATTTTCTAAGTATTCTTTGAGGAATAGACAATACAGGTATATTGCACATCTGATTAGTCTTTTGTCTTGCTTTGCGTATCCACAATGCACCGTTATTGTCTTTTATCAGGTGTTCACGACTTAACTGCTGAACATCTGCAAAAGCGAGCGCCGTAAAGCAACAAAAAATAAAAGTATCTCTTACCTGTTCCAGTCGCTTGATGGTAAATTCTTTGTTCATCAGAATATCCAGTTCTTCACGTGATAGAAATTCTACATCTACTTCCTCTTGTTTGAAGTGAATACTGTAAAAAGGGTCTTTCTTTATCCAGTCATTAGCCAAAGCAATACGAACGACCTTTTTCAAAGTCTTCAAATGCTTTAAAGCAGAATTATTTTGGCAGTGCTTATCTGTTTTTAGCCAAAAGTCGAAGTCACGGATGAACTGACCGTCTACTTCCGATAACATTAAATCGTCACGATGGTAGCAAGAACAGATATATTCTTTCAGGCGATTAATAGATGTATCAAACTTGGCTACGGTCGATGCAGTATATTCTTTGTCAATCAAAGCTCGACATTTCTCGTTATGTTCCGCATAGACTTCTAATAAACTACGTTGTACTTTATCACGTCCGTAGAAACAATCCTTTATTATATCTGCTGTTATCAGTTTATTGTCTATCTCCAATTCACGATGTATCTGTAATACTTTGGCTCGAACTGTACTGATATAGTGGTTTAATTCTGTGGCTACACGGTCTTTCCCTTTGGAACATTCCTTTTTCTGATTCCACAAATCTATAGGAATACTCCGTTTAATCATAACTTCGGCTACTCGCTTGTTTACGGTGATGCGCATACAAACAGGAGCTTCACCGTTTTTGAGAAGTTTAGCTTTCTTGATAATAAATAGTACGCTCAATGTGTTTCTTTTCATTGCTCCCATAATCCTTTAATTTTTAAGTGTTGCAAAATTAGTTTATTAGGCTCAAAAACTAACTACGCAAAACACTGACAATCAAAGCCAAATGCGTCAATTCGTGGGAGCAAAAACAGCTTTCAAAAAGTCCCACGAATAAGCCACGTGAAGACTGCTCTAAACTGCTATTCTTTGCCAATGCGAGGAAAAAGAAAAAGCCCTGTAATTATTGAATTACAGAGCTTTACTTTATTTTGCTTTCTTTGAAAGCGGTCCGGACGGGACTCGAACCCGCGACCCCATGCGTGACAGGCATGTATTC